>Ga0209541_10001767_pt1 | contig 42199 bp, 34 predicted proteins | sample RifCSPlowO2_01_FD_184027 | JGI IMG/M metagenome (GOLD analysis project Ga0209541, IMG submission 184027) | Groundwater microbial communities from Rifle, Colorado - Rifle CSP2_plank lowO2_0.1 (SPAdes) (version 2) | ecosystem: Environmental > Aquatic > Deep subsurface > Groundwater | place...
TGGTACAATCAAACTAGACCACACCAGTCCTTAGAATATTTATCACCTTATCAGTACTTACAAGAAAGGAGGTTGTCTCAAAAGTACTGAACTAGGACAGTCTCTTGACAACTGTAATGAGATTGTATACTCTTTTACTATGTTCAAGAAACAATTATTTTATATTTTTCTACTAATACTTGCTGTAGCATCTATTAGCAAAACACATGCAATAACTGATTCCACTACGCCCCTCTCTCCGAAAGATGCAATCAAACAAGAAAGACAAGCCATACAGGAAAATAGAAAACAGCTCAAAGATTCTATAAAACAAGCAAAACAAACAGTCAGAGAGGAAATAGCGCAAAAAAGACAAGAAGCGCAAGAAAAATTTAAAGCCCAAAGGGAAGAGTTTAAAACCAAACTCGAAGCTTTAAAAGATGCCCGAAAAAAAGCTATAGTGGAAAAATTTGATACAAAATTAAGCGAAGTAAATAAAAATCAGACAGACAGAATGGCCCAAAATCTTGAAAAAATGACAAATAAAATAACTGAATTATCCACAAAAATAAGTTCTGCCAAGCAAGCAGGTCTTAATACTACTGCAGCAGAATCAGCAATCACAAACGCTCAAACTAAGATAGCTGCTGCCAAAACTGCCGTTGCTAATCAAGCCGGAAAGGAATATACGGCAACCATTACAACCGAAGCAAACTTAAAAGTAAATCTTGGCTCAACAATGTTAACCTTACGAGCTGATCTGATATCAACACATCAAGCAATTGTTGCCGTTAAGGAAGCCGTTGTTACAGCGATTAAAGAGGTTAATACATTAAGAATAAACAAGAAAACAGGAGATAATAAACTCATTCCTGTTGTTACAAGCGCGTTATAATACTATGGAAAATATACAAACTCAACAACCCCTAAATCAAACTTCACCCCCGCCTCTGGCTCAACCGGTACAAGAGACAGTTAATACGTCGTATGTTGCTCCTTCAGGTTCTGGAAATAAATCTCCGCTATTATTAATTGTGTTTGTAATTCTTATTATTGCGGTTTTAGGACTCGGATTTTTTATGCTTTATAACAAACCACAATCAAATTATCAAACTCCTCAACAAAACCCGGTTAAAACTCAAACTGTTGTCCCAACCTCTCTTCCTCAACCAACCACCACTGCTTCCGAGTCTGAAATAGATATAGATACAAATCTTGACGCAGATATTAAAGACCTCGATTCCACACTTAACCAGCTATAAAAATTTTCTCCTACATTAATGGTTTTGTAATTTGTAATAGCTTGTTTTTGTCGACCCATATTTGATTAAAAGCCCTTTTTTCACCAAAGAATAAAGCAAGCTATGTGCCTGTTGTCTTGTAACTGCTAAATGTTCCGCAATGTCGGACGTTTTAATTGCTTTTTTATTGATTATGATCTGCAATATTTCTTCTTCCCGAGGTGTAACTAAAACCCGCTTTTCTCCTTCGATTTCTTCAAGTTTCTGTTTGGTAAGTTCTTCAACCCGAGAAAGCGCTGCCTGCAAAGAATGACCAATGCCCTCAAAAAAGTATTCCAGCCATTTTGTTTTGTCTCCTAAGTCTGCGGTATGCAACGAATCCGAATACAACTGCCGGTCAATATCGTAATAATCATCTAAAATAAAATATTTAACCACTTCGTAATGTTTAAACATTAGGTAATACGCGGTAAGTATACGGGCAAGTCTTCCATTTCCGTCAAAAAACGGATGAATGTAGGCAAACTCGTGGTGTAAAATGCCTGCTTTAATAAGAGGATGAAGATCGTCTGGTTGCATTGTCCAAGTAAACAATTCGTCAAGTGCTTGTTCTATTTCTTTTCGACTATGAAAGGGGGGATTATGTTTGACTATAACTTCTGCTTTTGTCTTGTGTCCCACAAACACCGGCCCGTTACGAAACATTCCTAAATCTTTATGTTCTATATCCTTCATTAGTTCATGATAAAGCTCACAAGTCAACTCATTTGATAAAGGAGTTTGCTTTTTTACGAGTATAAACACTTTATTTAACACGGAAAAATAATTTTTTACTTCTTTCTCGGATTTAGTTGTCGGAATCTTATCTCCCAAAATAATATTGGTAACATCATAAGGGGACAGAGGATTACCTTCAATGCTCGTTGAGTAGTACGTGGCTAAAATTTGGTTTTCGTTGCTAAGTTTTAAAGCCAGTGACGGAACCAATTTTTCACCTAATAGGTGACCATACATTCTCTCGATTTTAGTAAGAGTATTAATAATACCAGACGTGAAGCTAAATTTCGGCTCAAACATACATTTCCATGTCATTCAGAACTAGATTCAGGATACATCTTCGCTATTATAACATAAGGAACCTTAATTGTCAACATATTTGTATACTTTATTGTCAATTGCCTGCCCTCCAAAAATCGCTCCGTAAGCCGTATTCGAACAAAATTGAAAAGGTAAACGGTAAGATTAGGAAGGTCAAGGTATTTGTAAACTTATATAAAAACCTGGTTAACTACTAATAACGACTAATTGTAAATATAATCGTAAATATTATTGTAAATACTCTAAGGGTATAGGTTCAAATCTTTAGGAAATTGAGCGTTTATCGTGGTGCTAACGATTTCAATAAATTCTGAACTCAACCATACGGCAAAGAGAAGCGAAAAAACCGTAATTAAAACCGTGATTAAACCGACTATGCGGGCTTGCTCACTGTTCTGCTTTAGATATTTAAATGCCGGAATAATCCCAAAGGGTGGAAAAAAGAAAGCAAATGCGTATACTCCTGCTTGCTTTAAAAAAGTTGTAGAAAGCGGTTTGTCTTTTAAGACCTTTCCGCAAAACGGACAAAAATAAAAGGTATCCAAAACCTGCGACTGGCAAAAAGAGCAATTCATATTCACCGATAAAGTATATCACATATTTGCTCCTTAAAAAGTTAATACGCACACAATGTACACACCGGGTGTGTGGTAGCTTGACACATAAGGAAAAAAGTGTTTCAATAAATTTATGCCTTATCGAAAAACTCCAATTGTTGCCGGAGAAACCTACCACGTATTTAATAGAAGTATTGCTGGGATACCAATTTTTACCAATTCTCGAGAGTATCACAGAATCCTGGAAATAATAAATTTTTATAGACATGGGGGTCTTCCTCTCAGATATTCTCATTTTAATAGGCTAACTATCAAACTAAAAAATCAATTTACGAAATCTTTTTTAGATAATTCTGACCCTATAATAGATATTCTTAGCTATTGCATAATGCCAAACCATGTTCATTTTTTACTTCGACAAATTGATAAATCCGGCATTTCTCACTTTATGAGAAATCTTCAGAATAGTTATTCTAAATACTTTAATATTATTAATACGCGTTCTGGTTCTCTCTTCCAATCTATGTTTAAAGCTGTAAGAATAGAAACAAACGAACAACTTCTTCATGTTTCACGATATATCCACCTAAATCCGGTTTCCTATTACATTGTTAAAGTCGAACAATTACACACATATATCTGGTCTTCATATAACGACTATATATCCGAAGCAAAAATAAACTCTTTTGTAAATGAAAAAACTATTTTAAATCAATTTAAATCTAAGGATGCATACAGAAAGTTTGTCATGGACCAAGCTGATTACCAACGACAACTAACCAACATACGCCATCTTATACTTGAATGACCTGATGTGTCTATCTACGACACACCCGGTGTGGGTTGATAACTTGACAACATTTATTAATGTTTGTATACTACAAAATATATATTTTCTATAGAATTATGAGTCTAATTCAAGAATTAGTTGCTCTCCAAGTTGCACTTCTCATTGTTGTTGAGAAGTAAGCGCGTGGGAGAGACGCAAAGTGCCAAAATCGAAATCTCCCGCACAAAGGGAGATTTTTTTATGAAACAACAATATTTTCCATATGCATTCTTTGAGGGGAAAGTTGTCAAAACTGAGGATGCAAAGATTTCGATTATGACCAACGCACTTCAGTATGGGACAGGAGTTTTTGCCGGAATTCGTGGTTATTATAATCCGAAAGGATTTATAAACGTATTTCGCATAGAAGATCACTTCGAGCGATTTTTACAGTCCTTGCAAATACTTGGAGTTACAACTCCCTATACAAAAGAAAAACTCGTTAAAACAACCATAGAGCTTCTTAAGAAGAATAAGCCTAAAACAGATATGTACATTCGTCCGTTTACCTATGCCGGAAGCATCAATCTTTCACCTAATTTACAACGTGATAATTCCTTTGACGTTGCTATCTACATGCTTCCTTTGGGGGAATACCTTCCCGTTGATAAGGGCATTTCTGCCATGGTTTCCTCCTGGAGAAGAATTTCAGATAACGCGATTCCTTCGCGGGCCAAAATTTCAGGCTCATATATCAACTCAGCCCTTGCCAGACAGCAGGCTACAAAACTTGGATTTGACGAAGCAATTTTGTTAACAGAAGACGGACATGTTGCCGAAGGATCAGCTGAAAACCTGTTTATTGTAAGAAACGAAACTTTAATTACAGCTGATTCTTCTGATGACGTGCTTGAGGGAATTACGAGAAGAACAATTTTAAAGTTTGCAAAGGATTTAGGTATTCCAACTGAAGTAAGAAGAATTGACAGATCCGAACTGTATATTGCAGAGGAAGCATTTTTCTCGGGCACTGGTGTTCAGATTGCATGGATTTCTCAGATTGACTCTCGAGTTGTTGGGGACGGTAAGCGGGGAAAAATAACCCAAAAGATTTCCCAACTCTTTTTTTCGACAGTCAGAGGAAATGAAAGAAAATACAAAACGTGGTGTACTCAAATAACTATATAAGTTATGAAAATTTCAGGCGCTTCAGCGCTTATGCGATCATTAGTAAATCAAGGAGTAGATATTATTTTTGGATATCCTGGAGGGGCAATCATGCCGGCATATGACGCACTGTACCACAATCGTAAGCATATAAAACATATTCTGGTCAGGCACGAACAAGGTGCTGCACACGCTGCGGAAGGTTATGCCCGACTAAGCGGAAAAGTCGGAGTGTGTTTGGCAACTTCAGGACCGGGAGCAACGAATTTAGTCACCGGAATTGCTGATGCCATGATGGATTCTGTTCCAATTGTGTGCATAACAGGACAGGTTGCGTCACACTTGGTTGGTACCGATGCTTTTCAAGAAGCAGATGTTATAGGAATTACAACTCCAATTACAAAATGGAACTGTCAAGTTACCAAGCCGGAAGAAATTCCTTATATAATTGCAAAGGCATTTTATATTGCTTCTTCAGGCAGACCCGGACCGGTACTTATTGATATTACCAAAAACGCTCAAACAGAAGTTTTTGATTATAAACCGGTTAAAAAAGTAAGTCTTGATAGTTATAAACCGAATAAGCACATCAGTCTGGCACACATCAAAAAAGCAGCAAAGCTCATAAATAGCGCTCATAGACCGCTTCTTCTTGTTGGTCACGGGATTCATATTTCCCACGCCTATAAAGAACTTTTAACATTCGTCAATAAAACCGGAATTCCAATAGCATCTACTCTTCATGGTCTTTCATCTATTCCGGCAAACCACAAATCATATGTAGGGTTGCTCGGAATGCATGGAAAATACGGCGCAAATGTCTTGACTAACCAAGCCGATGTTATTATTGCAATTGGCATGCGTTTTGACGATCGGGTAACCGGACGAGTAGCTGATTATGCCAGACAAGCAAAAATAATTCACATTGATATTGATGAAGCAGAGATTGATAAAATCATAAAAACTACTCTGTCTATTGTAGGTGACGGGAGACAAGTCTTAGAAAGACTTATTCCATTCGTAAAAAAGAATTCGTTTGACGATTGGCTTTCTGAATTCAGACGTTACGATGAAATCGAGTACGAAAAAGTTACGAGGAAAGAACTTACTCCTTCTAACGGGTCTATACTAATGGCGCAAGTTATTGACATACTTTCAAATTTAACAAAAGGCAAAGCAGTTGTTGTGGCTGATGTCGGTCAACACCAGATGGTTGCTGCCAGATATTATAATTTTGACAGGGAAAATAGTTTTATTACTTCAGGAGGACTTGGTACCATGGGATTTGCCCTGCCTGCAAGTATCGGTGCAAAATTTGGCTCGTTAGGCAGAGACGTTATTGCTATAATAGGTGATGGAAGTTTTCAAATGACTATACAAGAACTTGCAACTATTGCCCAGGAAAAACTTGCCATAAAAGTTATCATTTTAAACAACAATTATTTGGGAATGGTCAGGCAATGGCAGGAATTATTTTTTGATAAACGGTATTCATTTGTAGACTTACAAAATCCGGATTTCGTGGCAGTTGCAAAGGGTTTTCATATCGAGGCGGAAAAAGTAAGTCATAAACATGCTCTTGCCGACGGATTAAAACGCTTGCTTTCTAAAAATGGCCCGTATCTTTTGGAAGTCATTGTGGAAAAAGAAGAAAATGTTTTTCCTATGGTACCAAGCGGTGCAGCTTGCGACGAAGTAGTTTTAGAATAACATGGATAATCAAACAACCATAACCATTTTTACCCATAACAAACCGGGAGTTTTGTATAAAATTGCGAATCTATTTTTGCGAAGAAAAATCAATATCGAAAGCTTGACCGTATCTGAAATTAAAACCCAAAATCTCTCCAGATTTACGATAGTTGTTAAAAAAGATCCGGTTGTAATTGATAAGATTGTCAAACAACTCAAACGAATCATAGAAGTCTATGACGTGTATGCTCATAATGATGATGCATTAATTTTTAAAGAAATCGCGCTTTTGAAAATAACGGTAAAAAATGCTGATCAGCGCAAACAAATAGAAGATTTGACTTATCAATTCCAAGCTTCGGTTATTCATTCGGAAAAAAATAATGTAATCATTCAAAAAACAGGTTCTGAAGAAGATATTGACTTTTTACAGTCTGTTTTAAAACCATTTGGTATTAAAGAGGTTGTTAAATCAGGAAGAGTTGCCTTAGAAAAAAAGGGTGCCGATCGACTCTCTGACACAGAGATTCCAGAGACTCTAAAGAGGGCTTCCCGAACAGCTTCCGGAATCCAAATTTCTATTATTAAGCGTATTGAGCTCATGACGCGGGATTATAAAGACGTTATTTCTCTGGCTCAGGGAGTTCCGTCTTTTTACACTCCCCGACATATTTCACAGGCTGCAAAAGAAGCTATTGATAATCACAAAGTTGATACATACACCTGGGGCCAGGGAATTGATGAGCTAAGAATTGAAATAGCTAAAAAGCTTTCAATATGTAATAAAATCAATACTACTCCTTCTGAAATAATTGTCACTCATGGAGGAATTGAGGCCTTGATGTCAATATTTATGGCGCTTTTAAATGTCGAAGACGAAATAATTGTTCTTACGCCGGATTATGCTTCTCACCTTACTCAGATAACAATTGCGACCCATGGAGGAAAACCGGTAAATGTTGGGCTTTTGGAAACTAACAAAGGATGGGAACTTGACTCTGCAAGATTAGAACAAGCAATAACAACACACACAAAAGCAATCTTAATATGCAATCCTTCAAACCCAACCGGAAAAGTATTTACCAAAGAAGAACTGTTAGAAATTGCAGGAGTTTCAAAAAAACACAATCTTTATATTATTACCGATGAGATGTATGAAGACTTTCTTTATGACGGAAGAACTCACACAAGCATTGGCAGTTTTAAAGATGTAGCCGACAGAGTTATTTCGGTTTTTGGAGTTTCAAAATCATATTCCATGACCGGTTGGAGAATCGGATACATTGCTGCCTCCCAAATTCTAATTGATCAAATCATGAAAATCCACGATTCAATTGTCACCTGTCCGACTGCAGTTTCTCAATACGCGGCTCTTGCTGCAATCAAAGGACCAAAAACAGAAGTGAAAAAATTCTTAGAAGCATATACAAAACGAAGAGCCATCGTTATGGAAGAGCTTGCCAAAACAAGCTTACTGGAGTATACTCTTCCTCAGGGGGCATATTATTGCTTTCCGAAAATTACAAAGAGAATTGACGATATCCAACTTGCCCAAAATTTGGTAAAAAAAGCAGGCGTTGCTGTTGTCCCGGGAAGCCCTTTTGGAGCAGGAGGAGAAAATCACATACGCATTTCTTTTGCCTGCGAGGAAGATAGATTAAGAGAAGGGTTAAAAAGGTTGGTTAATTACCTAAACAAAAAGATATGACAAAAATATTTTACGAAAAAGACGTTGACACACGAATTCTCGATGGCAAAACAATTGCCATATTTGGTTATGGCAGCCAGGGAGCTGCGCAAGCTCAAAATCTGAGAGACAGCGGAGTACGAGTAATACTTGGTCTTCGACCAAACGGCAGGTCATGGAGAAAAGCCAAAGAAGACGGATTTACTGTCTATGACTTTAAAGAAGCAGCAAAAAGGGCAGATATTTTGCATTTTTTAATTCCTGACGAAAGACATAAAGAAACCTTTGATGAAATCAAAGAATGTATCACGCCCGGAAAAACACTCATGTGTTCTCACGGGTTTAATTTTAATTTTAAAATTATTACTCCTCCCAAAGGTGTTGACGTAATCATGGTTGCTCCCAAAGCACCGGGGCCAACAGTCAGGCGTGAGTATGTCAACGGATTCGGAGTACCGGCTCTCGTGGCCGTATTTACGGATGAATCAGGACACGCTTTACAAACAGCACTGGCCATAGCTAAAGCTAATGGACATACACGAGTCGGAGTGTTTAAAACCACATTCAAAGACGAAACAGAAACCGACCTTTTCGGCGAACAAACTGTGCTATGCGGAGGAGCAGTAGAACTCATGAGAATGGGATTTGATGTTTTGGTCAAAAAAGGATATCCTCCCGAAATTGCCTATTTTGAATGCGTGCACGAAATGAAATTAATCGTTGATTTGATTTATAAAAACGGTATGAGCGGGATGTATAAAAAAGTAAGTAATACGGCAAAATACGGAGGCTTAACTGTAGGGCCAAAAATCATAACTTCACAGACAAAAAAAACCATGCTTTTAACTCTTAAAAAAATTCAAAACGGATCATTTGCTAAACAATGGATACATAAAGAATTCAAAAAAAACAAATTAAAAAACTTGGAAAAGAAAATGAAAGAAGTTGAAAATTGGCACGTAGAAAAAGTGGGTAAAAATATTAGAGAATTTGCAGGACTTGAAAAATAATGGAGGTTATTTCCTTACAAAACGTTTGGGTGGTAAAAGACGGAAAAGCTATACTTAAGGATATAACCTTTTCCATTCTAAAGGACAAGCATACGGCACTTATTGGTCAAAACGGCAGCGGCAAAACAATGTTGACCAAAGTCATCACAGGCTACCAATGGGCAAGTAAAGGTGAGGTTTTTGTTCTTTCACAAAAATTAGGAGAAGTCCATGTAGGACAACTAAGAAAAACAATTGGATGGGTAAGTTCTGATCTGCAAAGTAGATTTCAACAGAATTTTACTGCTAAAGAAGTAGTTTTATCTGGTTACTACGCTTCGATTGGCCTTTTTGAATCGCCAAAAAAAGAAGTTGTAAAAAAAGCTATAGAAGTGATGGATTTTTTAGAATGCGGTTTACTTGCTAATTGTCCTTTTCCGCTTTTGTCATATGGGCAACAAAAACGGTTGCTTATCGCCAGAAGCCTTATGTGTGATCCAAAACTTTTGATTTTGGACGAACCATGCAGCAGTCTTGACATCAAAGCAAAAAATGAGTTTTTAGAATTTATAGAAAAACTGGCTCAGGATAAAAATGGCCCGACACTGGTTTTTGTGACCCATCACTTGGAGGAAATAGTTCCAAGCATAACCCGGGTTATTTGCCTAAAAAATAGAACTTTAGAAACAATAGGAGCAAAAGATACAATACTTACATCAGAAATAATGAGCAGGGTTTTTGGAACAAACGTAAAAGTTAAGAAAGCTGGAGGTATGTTTTACACAAGATATGAATAAAAGAATCTTTATTTTTGATACAACATTGCGAGATGGCGAACAAGTCCCCGGCTGTCAATTAAATACTGTAGAAAAAATTGAAATTGCCCTGGCATTGGAAGAACTTGGTGTTGACATTATCGAAGCCGGTTTTCCCATTTCCAGTCCCGGAGATTTCGCTTCGATTGTCGAGATCTCCAAGGTAGTAAAAAAACCGGTAATTTGTCCTTTGACGCGGGCTATAAAAACTGACATAGATTGCGCTTGGGAATCGCTAAAATTTGCAAAGCGAAAACGAATTCATACGTTTATTTCAAGCTCTGATATCCACATACAATATCAGTTCAATTCGACCCGCGAAAAAATTATGGAACAAGCAGTTGATGCGGTAAAATACGCCAAAACATTTGTTGAAGACGTTGAGTTTTCCGCAATGGACGCAGGCAGGACAGACAATGAGTTTTTAGCCCGGTTTATCGAGGCAGCAATTAAAGCAGGTGCTACAACCGTAAATATTCCTGATACAACAGGATATTGCTTACCCCAAGAATTCGGAGAAAAAATAAAATATCTTTTTAAACACGTTGACGGAATTGATAAAGCAATTGTCTCAACTCATTGCCATAATGATTTAGGACTTGCCACAGCCAATTCAATTGCCGGAGTAATACATGGAGCCAAACAAATAGAAGTAACAATAAATGGTGTGGGAGAACGCGCCGGAAATACTTCTTTAGAAGAAACTGTGATGATTTTAAACACGAGAAAAGATTTAGAATGCAAAACCAATATTAACTCAAAAAAAATTTATGCCACAAGCAGGCTCGTTTCCCGTCTTATGAAAATGCCGGTCCAACCCAATAAGGCAATTGTTGGCAGAAACGCGTTTGCCCATTCAGCCGGAATCCACCAGCATGGCATTTTAAAAAATAAATTCACCTACGAAATCATAAACCCCGAAGATGTTGGTATTCCGAAAACTTCTTTGCCATTAACCGCAAGAAGCGGAAGAGCAGCTTTAAAACATCATTTGGAACGCATTGGATATAACGTATCTCCAAAAAAACTTGATGAAATTTATAAAAATTTTCTTGCTTTGGCTGACAAGAAAAAAGATACAACAGATGATGATTTACGAATTTTAATGGGAGACGAAGCTTTGGAAAAAGGCATTAAATTAGAATTATTAGAAGTTGTCTGCGGAAAGCCTTTAACTCCCATGGCAACGGTAAAGTTAAAAGTGGGAAATAAAGAACTTGCTGCAACTTCCTCCGGAAATGGACCGGTTGACGCAACATTCAACGCGATTAACTCCATTATCAAAAAAACAGTAACTCTTGAGGAGTTTTTAGTTCAAGCAATAACCAAAGGCAGCGACGACACAGGCATTGTACATATCCAACTTCTTTCTAAAGGAAACATGTATTATGGTTTTGGAGCAGATACCGATATTATCGTCGCATCCGCAAAAGCATATATAGACGGATTGAACAAAATATTATGAACGATTGTTCAAATTGTAATTGTGAAAAGAAAAGAAGTTCTGCATTAGTTGGTGAAAAAGGAACAGATTCATGGGTCAAGCGCGCTCCGGCCAGGGCAATGATGCGCTCGGTTGGATTTACTGATTCTGATTTTGAAAAACCTCTCATCGCTTTGGCTGCTCCATATACCAATATCACTCCCTGCAATGCTCACATTCAAACCTTAGGTACCATGGTTCAAAAGGAGATTGAACAAAGAGGAGGGAAGCCAATTATTTTTGGCACGCCTGTTGTTACAGACGGAGAAACTATGGGCATGGAAGGCATGAAATACTCTCTTGTTTCAAGAGAACTTATTGCCGATTGTATCGAAACCATGCAGGAAGCTTACGTAACCGATGCCTCTTTTACCATTTCCGGATGTGACAAAACTATTCCGGCAAGCCTCATCCCTTTGGCGCGAAATAACTCAATAGGAATTACGCTGTATGGTGGAACAATATTACCTGGACATTACAAAGGAAAAGATCTGACTATTGTGAGTATTTTCGAAGCAGTCGGTTCTTATTCTGCGGGAAAAATGTCCGAGGAAGAACTTCATCAAATCGAATGTAAATCTTGCCCAGGTAATGGCTCTTGCGGAGGAATGTACACGGCAAATACTTTGTCTTCTGCAATAGAAGCACTGGGCATGAGTCTGCCAGGCAGCGCTTCTCATCCTGCTGTAAATACAAAAAACGAAATTTCAGAAAAAAAGAAGCAGGATTGCATTAATTCTGTTAAGGCTTTATTTGAACTAATAAAAAGTGGAATTAGGACACGCGATATTATGACCAAAAAAGCTTTTGAAAACGCAATCACTGTGGCATTTGCTTTAGGAGGCTCAACAAACGTTGTTTTGCATCTGCTTTCCTTGGCTCGCGAAGCAGAGGTCGATCTGACTTTGGATGATTTTACCCGCATTGGGAAAAAAACCCCTCTTCTTGGCAATTTTAAGCCTTTTGGAGACTATGTCATGGAGGATTTGGATACAATCGGCGGAGTACCTATGGTCATGAAACTATTACTAAACGCCGGATTAATTCATAGTGATTGTTTGACTGTAACAGGCAAAACAGTAGAAGAGAATTTAAAAAATGCTCCAACATGGCCCACAGATCAAACAATTATTTCAAGCGTTGAACAGCCCTTTGCTCCTGCTGACCATCACATTATTGTTTTGAAAGGTAATTTAGCACCAGAAGGTGCTGTGATGAAATTGTCTGGTAAGGAACTTCATTTTCACAAAGGACCTGCACGAGTGTTTGAACGCGAGGAAGATGCTCTTGATGCTATCCTTGCTGGGAAAATCAAAAAAGGTGATGTAATAGTTATTAGATTTGAAGGGCCAAAAGGAGGCCCGGGCATGCGGGAAATGCTGTCTCCATCTTCTGCCTTAATGGGAGCAGGCCTGGGTAAAGACGTTGCCATGATAACTGACGGCAGGTTTTCCGGCGGAACCCACGGCATTATGGTAGGACATATTGCTCCGGAAGCTTTTGTTGGCGGCCTAATCGCGCTAATTCAAGATGGAGATACAATCACCATAGACCTTAAAAAAAGAACTATTGATCTGGAAATTTCACAAGCCGAATTCAGCAAGCGCAAAAAAGCTTGGATTGCACCAAAACCAAAATATACTCGGGGTGTATTGGCAAAGTACGCAAAACTTGTCTCAAGCGCTTCAAAAGGAGCAGTAACAAACTGATTATTTGTCGTTGCGAACGAAGCGAAGCCAAGTCTGACTTGGTGAAGCAATCTCTTTATTGTCATTCTGAACCCGCTGAAAGCGAGGCTCGCCTTCGGCGGCTTGATTTCAGAATCTCTTAAGATTGCTTCGTCATATGTTCCTCGCAATGACGTTTTGTTGTTCTATGAAATTATCAAAATTCGGCGAAAAACTTACTGCAAAAACCGGCATTTTAGAACTCATGGAAGATTTGGGAAATGCGTTGCATGGAAAGCAAAAAATGCTTATGCTTGGCGGAGGCAACCCCGCACGTATTCCCGAAGTTGAAACAGTTTGGCGAAACCGCATGGAAAAAATTCTAAAAAATAAAGATGAATACGAACGGATGCTTGGCTTATACACGACTCCTCAAGGCGACGACGAGTTTATGAAAGCTATTGCTTTATTATTCAACAATAAATACGGATGGAACATAACAAAAGAAAATGTCTGCGTTTTAGGCGGAAGCCAAATGACGTTTTTCTTTTTATTTAATATGATTGCGGGAAAATTTAGTAATGGCAATCATAAAAAAATTCTTTTGCCGCTAGTGCCGGAGTACATAGGATACGCAGACCAGGGAATAGAAGGAGGAATTTTTACCGCAAACAAACCTATTTTAGAATATCTTGATGATCATACATTCAAGTATTTTATTGATTTTAAAAGTCTTTCCGTTACCTCAAATATCGCAGCAATCTGTGTTTCCCGTCCTACTAATCCAACCGGAAATGTTGTCACAGATGAAGAGGTACAAAAACTGTATAAGTTGGCAAAACAAAACAATATTCCTTTAATAAAGGATAACGCGTATGGAATTCCGTTTCCCGGGATTATTTTTACCAAAAGTACTCCGTTTTGGGATGAAAATATTATTTATGTGATGAGTCTCTCAAAACTTGGTTTACCCAGCACAAGGACTTCAATTGTCATTGCAAAACCCGAGGTTGTAAAAAACTTGTCCAGCATTAACGCAATTGTCCATTTATCTACGGCAACAGTTGGCCAGCATTTGGTCACACCGCTTATACAAAGCGGCGAAATTTTACACATAAGTCAAAAAACCATCAAACCTTTTTACGAAAAAAAAGCCAAAAGCGCAATTGAGTATTTTCATAAACAGATGAACAATAGTTCTATACCTTACTATCTACACAAAGCCGAAGGCGCATTATTTTTGTGGCTCTGGTGTAAAGACTTACCTATTACTTCATATCAGTTCTACCAAAGACTTAAAAAACAACACGTTCTTGTGGTTCCCGGCGAATATTTTTTCCCTGGGTTTGATGAGTCTTGGAAACATACGCGTGAATGTATTCGAATCACATATAGTCAGGACAAAGCAATAGTTTTAGAAGGACTCAAAAGTATTGCAAACGAATTAAAAAGTGTGTATAAATAAAAGAATGAACAGTGTTCCAAAAGCAATCGGTCCATACTCACCAATTGTTATTGCCGGCAATATAGCTTTTTGTTCCGGACAAGTGGGAGCAAGTCCCCAAACCGGCGAACTGGCTCGGGGAATTGAAGATCAAACAAAGCAAACATTAGAGAACTTACGATCTGTTCTTAATTCGGAAGGATTCCAACTTTCTGACGTTGTCAAAACTACCGTATTTCTAAAAAACATTGAAGATTTTGCAAAAATGAATGAAATCTACAGTTTATACTTTAATGAAAGTAAACCCGCCCGCTCAACAATAGGAGTAGCTAATTTACCAAAAGGCGCTCTTATTGAAATCGAGGCAATTGCTATAAAATAAAAGCTATTAATTTTCTTCTGAAGACTGTGGAAAATAGTGATACGCTGTTTTTTTGACAGCTGAAACATTTCGACTTGATTCACGAAGGTGTTTTCCTAACGTAGCAATCCTCACTGCGCTATACAATCTTCCCGTTCTCCTTTGTATTGCTTTCCGTAATTCTTTTGCAGCAATACCCGGTTGTTCTGTCGAAATAGCTTCTATAAGGTCAAGCGTTGCTGTTTCTGATTGTTTATTTGATTGCGGTGATGCATCCTTGGCTTTATTTACAAGTTTTGCTATACGGGAAGGATCGGAAAATATTGCCTTTGCTTTTTGTATTCCCGCTTCTACGAAGGCTGAATTGCACGTTCTCCACGTATCTAAAATAGCAAGTACAGTTGCCATAAATTGTTTTTGCTCGTCTGTCGTTACAATATCAGATTGTTTTTCCTTGGAATATGTCCCTTGATCAGCATAGAATTTTTCCTGTAACCAGTTTGCAATATTGGAAAGACGAAATAGCACGCTCCGTCGTGCAAGTTTTGCTGTTGCCGGATCTTTTAATACTGCTTAATTGTAGAGTTGCTCAACTGAAAAGGTTTTATTTGGCTGCTCAAGCAGGATATCGTACACCATTTGTGTCCACGTCTTTTCTTTCCCATACTGTGCCGGGTTTCCTTCCGGCCGATGTGCACCTAATGTAAAAAAAGAATAATCCTCGTCGGCAAGACGCCTAGTGTATGTGAGTACACTATGGCTTGAGAGGTGGGAAAGTCTTTCGGTTACTGTGGAAAAATTTGCACCTGTTTTTGTGACAACCGTTGCTGCACCAAGCGGGGTCTCACCCAGCAACGTAATTGCCTGAAAAATTTTATAATAAACCAGTGCTGTAGGTGTTTTTCTAAACTGATCTTCGCCTTTGTGCTTTGCATTCGAGGCGCCAAGCGCTCCAAAGAATGATATATCTGGGTATTGTTCGGAAAGCTCGAGAAGATGACCTGCCAAACCCACCTGTTGCCCTCCATAAGATGTAAGCATATATCCTGTTTCACAATCGCCAGAGATAATGCCAAGGGGAAGAAATTGTTCTTCGCACCATCTATTTATTCGGAATGCAGGAATATTCCACACAGGTTTTTTACCCTGTGCTCCATTGAGTAAAAAATGCAGCTCGTGTCCTGTCTGATGAGAATTTGTCGAAAAGGCAGCCATAAGGAGTGCTTTTACTTCGTGGTTTCCAAAACAGGAAACTAAGACGCTTACTTCCTGTTCGCTCATAGTGGATTCTTGGAGACGCTGTTTTTCCGGTGGGACATATACGATTCTTTCACGCATAGTGTAAAAGTATAACAAATCTATTGAGAAAATTTAAACTATTGTCCTAGTTCAGTACTTTTGAGACAAACCTCCTTTCATATAATACTGGTAAGGCGATAGATATACTCAAGCGACTGATGTGGTCTCTCTCGATTGTACCAGACTAGCCACTCAGTAAGCTTAGTCTTGAATTCTTCCGGATACAGAAGATAATCTTCACTCTCAAAGAGGAACTCATCCTGTATAGTCCAGTTAAATCTTTCTACATAGCCTGTTGTCTTGGGATGTTTGGGATAGTTCCAAAGGTGAGTTAAATTTGTTTCCTTTACCGACTCATCAAAGTATGGTTCAAATTCTGAGCCATTATCTGTTTGAATTGTGTGAATTTTGTACCATGAGGCAGTAATAATCTCTTTTAGAAAGAGACTGGCATGTTTGCTTTTAAAGGAAGGTACCAATTTAACCCAGGCTTGTTTGGTAACAATATCCAAGGCTGTTAGGAAGTAATAATACCTGTTCAGAGATAATAGAATTTGACTCCGTCAAGCTGGATATATCCTGGTTTTGTATCGGAGGCTTTAAGGCATGCATTGATTCTAGTCTTTTGAGAATTCCCTCTTGACCTTTTACCTCTTCCCCTACCTGCGCAAAACAGGTTGTTTCTTTTGATGACTTTGCCAATAGTTGATTGGGAAAGAGTTGATATACCTTGGGCTTTGCAGAATATATCCACAAACCTTTTAATCTTGGCCTTGCCCATCCTGGGATATTTTTCCCTTAGGGATTTAATAAGAAGAAATACCGGTAGTGGGGTTTGCATGATTCTTACCCTTTTAGGCTTGGTTTATTTAGGCACTAGTGAATTTAGCCTCTTGCCTGATCCCTCATATATCTTCTTCCACCTGTATAAAGTGGCTCTCTTAAGATTAGGAAAGGAAAGGACAACAGCCATCCATCCTCCCTCATAGAATACCTTCAGAACATGGAATCTAAACTGGGCTGGGCTCTGTAAAGAGAAAAAACCCAGAATAGTAGAAAGTGTAGTCATGAGACTACGACACACCTTATGAGGATACTTTGGTTGAGCGTAAACTAATTTGGTGAAATCTGCAGGCAAAACTCGTTACTGTCTCAAATGTATCGTAACTTTTTCAGCTATAGGTTCTTATAAATTTGTGCGTTGAAAACTTCGTTAGTACTACATCGTCTACTTATATACGATACGGTATCGTACTAGATAGACGATCCAGAAATTCTGCCGAATTTGTAGAGAAGATTGGGAAATGATATACTATATATAATATATGAACAATGAACAAGCCGAAAACTATTTTTGAAAAAATTTGGGATTCACACATTGTTCACTCACAACCGGGTTTTCCTGATGTGCTGTATATTGATGCACATTTAATCCACGAAGTCACAAGCCCCCAGGCTTTTGATGGACTAATAAAGCGAAAAATTCCTGTTTACAGGACAAATAGAACATGGGCAACGGCAGACCATAACGTACCGACAAAAAACCAAGATTTGCCCATTAAAGATTTGCTTTCAAAAATTCAGGTAGAAAAACTCACTAAAAACTGTAAAGAGTTTTGTATACGGTTGTACGGACTTGGACATCCGTTTCAGGGAATTGTCCACATCATCGGGCCGGAGCTTGGAATTACAAAACCCGGTATGACTATTGTCTGCGGAGACAGCCATACTTCAACACACGGCGCTTTTGGCGCTGTTGCGTTTGGCATTGGCACAAGCGAAATTGAACAAGTTTTAGCAACTCAGTGTATTCTCCAAAATAAACCAAAAACGTTAAAAATAAAAGTGGATGGACCATTGGGAAAAGGCGTGGTTGCCAAAGATATAATCTTATATATTATCTCAAAAACTTCTGCAAGCGGGGCTACCGGGTATTTCGTGGAATACACGGGTGAAACGATTAGAAATCTTTCCATGGAAGCTCGGATGACAATGTGCAATATGAGTATAGAAATGGGAGCACGAGGCGGCATGATTGCTCCGGATGAGACTACGTATGAGTACATAAAGGAAAGGAGATTCGCACCCAAAGGAAAACAATGGAGCTCTGCTTTGCAGTACTGGAAAACACTGCCAAGTGACGAAGGAGCACAATACGATCGTGTACTTAGTTTTGGTGCAGATGATATTGAACCAATGGTAACGTATGGGACAAACCCGGGAATGGGAGTAAAAATTACTGAGAATATTCCGTTTGAACAAGATTTTGAAAAAGAGACTGATATCAAAACATTCAAACGTGCGATGGATTATATGGGTCTGACCCCAGGAATTAGAATGGAAGACTTAAAACTTGATTATGTATTTTTGGGAAGCTGTACAAATTCAAGAATCGAAGATTTAAGAATGGTAGCTCATATTGTGAAAGGCAGAAAAAAAGCAGGGAATGTTGAGGTATTTGTTATTCCCGGATCCAAACAAGTCGAGGTTCAAGCTCGCGTTGAAGGACTCGATAAAATATTTGAAGAAGCGGGATTTGAATTGAGAGGCCCTGGATGTTCTGCGTGTTTGGGCATGAATGAGGATAAAATTCCGCCGGGAAAATACTGCATTTCTACGTCTAATAGAAATTTTGAAGGCAGACAGGGACCGGGCGCGCGGACTTTTTTAGCAAGTCCGGCAACAGCAGCGGCCAGCGCGATAACAGGCAGAATTACGGATCCAAGGGAGTTCCTTTAGAATTTTGAAAATTGAAAATTAATTAAAAAACTATATGAATAGGATACATACTCTTATCAACTCGACCTGCGTTCCTCTCCAACGAGAAAACATTGATACCGACCAAATTATTCCGGCGCGGTTTTTAAAAGCAGTGACAAAAGAAGGCTTTGGAGAAAATTTATTTCGCGACTGGAGATTTGACGAAAACAACAAACCCAAAAAAGACTTTGTTTTGAATGATCCCGCCCACTGCGGAACCATTTTTGTTACCGGAAGAAATTTCGGTTCTGGCTCCAGTCGCGAACACGCAGCCTGGGCTTTGTCTGATTATGGCTTTAAAGCTGTGGTATCAAGCTTTTTTGCCGATATATTTAAAAACAATGCGTTAATCAATAAACTATTGCCAGTCGAAGTTTCTGAAGAGTTTTTACAAGAGTTGTTTAAAGCTATTGAAAAAGAACCTAAAACAAAAGTAACAATTGATATTGAAAAACAAACTATCTCTTTTGATTCTTCATCTATTACCTTTGAACTCGACCCTTACAGAAAAATGTGTTTCATAAAAGAATACGATGATATAGACTATATATTAAGTTTAAAACCATACATTGAAGAGTTTGAACAGAAACGCGAGAATGATTACAGTATATAAACTAAATCCGAAATGAGAAATTCGAAGTACTAAACAAATCAGAATGATCAAAATTCGAATGTTCTAAACTATCATGTTTTGAATTTTTGTTTTTTGTATTTTGGTATTGTTTCGAATTTCGATATTCGATATTCGGATTTTTAATTTTATGAAAAAAACAATAGCCGTATTACCGGGAGATGGAGTCGGGCCGGAAGTAACTAAAGAAGCGGTAAAAGTTCTTAAAAAAGTTGCAGAAAAATTTAATCATGAATTTGAATTAAAAGAAGAACGTATTGGTGCTATTGCAATAGATCAAACCGGCAAACCTTTGCCAAAAGCTACTCTTAAGCTTTGCAAGTCATCTGATGCAATTCTGCTTGGCGCTGTCGGAGATCCAAAACATGATAATCCGTCCCTCCTGATTCGGCCGGAGCAGGGATTGCTCAAGCTTAGAAAAAGTTTAGAGTTATATGCAAACATAAGACCAATAATTTCTTTTACCGGAGTGTCTAACCCTATTTTTAAACCCGGGTTTTCCCAAAATATTGATTTTGTAATTGTTAGAGAACTTACCGGAGGAAGCTATTTTGGGAAACCCAGAGGAAGAAAAGATAACGGCCAAACCGCATTTGAAACCAATATCTATTCAAAAGAAGAAATTATCAGGGTTACAAAAGTTGCTTTTGATCTGGCAAAAAAAAGAAATAAAAAAGTTACCCTCGTTGATAAGGCAAACGTGCTGGAAACTTCTAAATTATGGAGAGAAGTAGTAGGGGAGTATGTTAAAGATTTTCCCGATATTATTCTTGAATACATGTATGCAGATAGTGCAGCGCTTAATATAATCAAAAAACCAAAAGAATTTGATGTAATTCTAACAGATAACATGTTTGGCGATATTTTATCGGATGAAGCAGCTGCTTTAACCGGATCAATAGGCTTGTTACCTTCAGCCTCCATTGGAAAACAAGTGTCGCTATATGAACCAATTCACGGTTCCTTCCCAAAAGCCAAAGGCACTTATACTGCAAACCCAATAGCAACCATTTTATCGGGAGCTTTGATGCTTGAATATAGTTTTAACCTGATAGAGGAAAGTAGAGCGGTTTTTATTGCTGTAAAAAAAGTTCTCTCAGAAGGACTAGGCACAAAAGACATTCAACCTGCCAACCCATTGCAAACTAATACTATAGGTGATAAAATAGTCGAATTCATTTAAGACATGAAAAAATTCAACTTTCCATTTACCGTTAAGGATATTGACGAAGCAGCAGCCAGAATTAACGGTATTGCCAAAAATACCCCGCTTATTAAATCCAAAATCCTTTCAGGCCAATTTGGCGCAGATATCTATGTAAAACGTGAAGATCTGCAAAAAATCCGCTCGTATAAAATCAGAGGCTCTTATAACCTTATGAGATCTTTAAGTGACAAAGAAAGAGCAAAAGGTGTAATCTGCGCAAGCGCAGGAAATCATGCCCAAGGGGTTGCTTTTAACGCTAGCATGCTTGAAATTAATGCAACCATCTGTATGCCTGTAAAAACAACACTCCAAAAAATTCAAAGAGTCAAGCAATTCGGCGGAAAATGGGTAGAAATAAAATTAATTGGCAAAACATTTGACGAAGCATATAAAGCAGCAGAAAAACAAAGCAAACAAACGGGTGCGATCTTTGTCTCGGCTTTTGACGACTATCGAGTCATAGCCGGGCAGGGGACTATTGCGAAAGAACTCGTTGAAGAACTTGGAGATACAATTGATTATGTACTCTGTCCGATAGGCGGAGGAGGACTTATTTCAGGAATTGGCGTGTACTTAAAAAGTATGCTTCCAAAAGTAAAATTAATTGGCGTGGAACCTCTTGGAGCCGCAAGTATGGATAAATCGTTTAAAGAAGGAAAAGTCACACCCTTAGAACAAATCGATAATTTTGTCGACGGAGCGGCTGTCGGTACTGTCGGCCAAAAAACATTCGCAATCGCAAAAGAAGTTGTTGATGAGATACTCGTTGTTCCCGAAGGAAAAGTGTGCACGATCATGATTGATTTATATCAAAATGAAGGTGTTATCGCAGAACCAGCAGGAGCTTTATCCATATCAGCGCTTGACTTAATAAAACACAGGATAAAAGGAAAAACAGTCGTATGTATATTAAGCGGAGGAAATAACGATATTTTGAGATACCCGGAAATCTTAGAACGTAGTCTTGTGTATTTAGGCAGAAAGCATTACTTTTTGGTCGAATTTCCTCAAAAACCAGGCCAACTTCGACAATTCGTTGACAAGGCGCTCGGCCCAACCGATGATATTGTCCGGTTTGAGTATATTAAAAAAAGCTCAAAAGAAACCGGTCCTGCTTTAATAGGCATCGAACAAGAAAATAAAGAAGACTTTAATTCGCTCATCAAGCGGATGGACAAACTTCAAATTAGCTACAAAGTCCTCAAACCGTCTGACCCCTTTTACAGCTACCTGCTCTAGCGATATCTCCTTAGGTATAAAACTACTACACACCCATATTTATACACCAGATTTGAGACCGATTGTATAAATTACCACACCGTCCATTTTACTATTGTTATTTTTCGAGAGTTAGACTGATTTTTTAAGAATAAGCAAAATAAACGATCCCCGCAGCAAGCTGCGGGGAAATACCCTAAGAGGGAATATAGTCAACATATTCTGTTGAATCATGAGTTTGTCAAAACTTTCTTTCCTCAGCCTCATTTTTAAATTTAGGAATTCTTTTTAATTGTTTCATATACTTTTTTTGTACACTTCCTTATATAAAGTTAGACAGATCTATTAAGCTGTTAGTAATACTGATAAGTAGAGCGCCAAGGCTGCGGGCACTGGACTCTATTAGAACCTATTTAACCTCGCAGAACTATCAACATCTTATCGTATAACAATCATAAACTATCGATATGCGTTCATCCAAATACCAAAACCTTATCTGATTCCTCAATCATTTTTACTAAATCTTTCATTGTAGTTGTTGGGCATACTTTGCTTTCTGATTTAGAACGAATTTCAAGACAAGTTCCACAGGCAAGGATTATTCCATTTAGAGTTATAAACTCCTGAAGTTTTGATGAAACATCAAATTGCTTTGTGTCTGGAATATCTTCAATCTCAACTCCTTCGCTCATAAGAACAATTTGAACTGAATGTCCAGTTTTAAGAGACGCTATACCCAAGCGTAGAGTATTCCAAATATGTTCGGGGTTATTCGACTGTAACAGAATACCAAGTTTCATAACTAAACGAGGTCTTTCTTTATCGCTTCAAATTCTTTTTTATCAATTTCTCCCTTAGCATATCTTTCTTTCAAGATTTCAAGATTTGTTTTGCCATACTGCTGTTGAGAAGACCTACCAAGATAACGAAGTAAAGCAACTATACCAAGAATAAGAAGCAGCCAAAAAAGAACCATGGAAAGCCAACCAAAAATACCAAATCCGTTCAATCCACTCATCATAGTACCCCAACCACCATATCCCATCATCGGATTACCACCTCCTTGCATCATCCACATCATTGGCATAAAACCTACTCCATTTGCAGGAATTTGGGCAGAAGTATCACAACCGCTTAATCGTTTACCCATCACAACATGCATCTGTTCTTCGCCTTCTTTTCCCGTCATTTGCTCCATCATGGTATTCATGGTTTCATGGGAATCTCCTATCATTTGACCCATGTAGTATTCTCCTAATGCCCCAAACTCTTCATCTGATAATTTATCGCATGTTATCTGTTTAGTTTGCAGCTTTTCCCAAGCTTCTTTACCTTCTTGCTCCTCACGGGCCGTATGATCATCAATTGATACACCAGATTGAGTTCCAATCTGTTGAGCGAAAACTATAGATGGGGTAGTTATAGCAGTAAAAAGAAGCATCAAAAGAATAAGTAATTTCTCCACGCTTTTTATTGTATCATAAGTTCGAATCCATTTTCTGTTTGATGCGGTTTGATATAAAAGGTTAAAGCTAAAAATGTTGCTGGCCGTTTACAAAAAATGTCGAACTTCAATGTGTTAGCTCGTCTCGCTCCGCTCGTCTCGCTTGCTCCAGCGCGGCGCCCCCACCCGCCGCGCCTCCGCTATTTTTTTGCGCGCGCGATTTTTATTCTTCCTCTCTTTGTTCGGAAGAATTGTCCTTGCCCCACCCGCCCGTGCGCGGACAAAAACTCCCTGTTTTAGTTTTGAAAGACAATCGAAAAAATATCTCCAGAAATATTACTTGATTTTTCCAAATCCATTGCAATTTCACAAGAAGTGTTGCTGCTGTTAAAAACGGTTTGCCCTCTTTTAACGCCTTTAATTTTGACTTCCACTCCACTTGAGTACCACTTTGCTTTATCTGGAAACATACTTAAATATACTGCTAGTGGGTCATGTAAATTGAAATCTTTTTCCTTATCGTGGTCATATTTATCAAACCAAGTTAACAGAAGTTTCTTGATCCACTTGTTAATCTTTCCTGATTCAGGAATTTTAAGAACCTGATCTAATGTCCAATAAACTTTTCTGGTAACATCTAGCGGGACTATCTTAACTCTAATATTACTAGAGAACTGTTCAAAAAAGTTGTGTGCTGAATCAGGGTCAAAAGCAATATTGGTTTCAGCATATTGTGTTTCATTTCCTTCAACCGAAAATGCACCCCCCATAATAATTATATTTTTAAAACCATTGTTTTTATGCAATTTATTGACATCAGTCAATGTTGCCAAGGAAATAACACTTTCATTTTTTGGATATTCTGTTAAGGGTCTAATTTTAGAAATATTTACTTCGGGATGGATTCCCCACACACCATCGGGACCATGAAAGTAATCTGGCCAGGGGTGTTCTAAATTATTATTGATTGGCATAGAAGAACCATGCATAAACTGCCATTTTGGTGAGACAAAAGAAATAAACTCTTTTGCGTTTTGAGCGGTAATATTTTCTGTTGCGTTTCCGAAAGTGGATATTAAACAGGTATTGGTTTTAGATTCCAGTTTTTTAAGTAAAACTAGAGCTATTAAATCATCAATGCCAGGATCAGATATTACAGTTAAGTTTTTCATTGTATTTTCTCTAGTATATCAATAACCCCCTTCATGGTTGGCTTATCGGAAATATAACCAGCTTTATTAGTCGCGTTACCATTAATTCTTGCACCACCTACAAATGCACACACCACGCCATGTTCTGGTTCAACCCAGTCTGACATGCTATTTCCAACCATAACAATGTTGTGACCATAGGCAGAGAGAGTATTTAGAGTGTATCCCTTATTCTGTTTATAATTCTCTCCCGGATGGATGGCAAAAAAATTATATTCTGGACTACAATCAGTGTTAAATCCTTGTTGATGGTTAAAATATAAGCCGAGTTGGTCAATCAATTGCGACGGCCCAAAAACAGTGACCGATGTTTTTCTATTCGCTCCAAAACTCCATTGGGAATTATTAACATCAACCTGCTTTCCTCCAAATTCAGGCGCAGTACAGTCTTCTGTTTGCTGAAATCCTAGCTTTTTAGCTTGCTTAATTATCTTATTCTTATGTGTCTCAATTTCTGGTAACTCGTTAAGTGTTAGAGCTTGACCATCATTAAAAATGATATTTCCGTTTTCTGCAATAATAGGACCATCAACCCCAAGCTTTTTTGCAATTTCTTGGAGTTGTGGTAATGGGGAATCAGAACATAGTCCTACTGCCAAACCTTTACTTTTTACTGTGGCAACGGCTTGGTTCAGTAGTGCAATATCATCTTCGGGAATATACCCAGTTACTGCATCGTCAGGAAATAATGTCCCGTTTACATCTAAAAACACAATGTCTTCTGGCAGTTTAAGTAAAGCTAGTTTCTCCTGGAATTCTCCCTGTTTTTTAGTTGTTTCCCAAAAACCATCAATATTTTCCATTAACCATGCCGTAATTTGACCCATCTCAGTATTAGGATCAACCCCATACATTTGATGCATGTAAACTAGAAAACTATGATCCATATGTTTAAGCAACACAGGTTTACCCGTTTTATCTTGAACAGTATTGAAAAATTCAAAATTTGCCTGTAAGGCTTTCAATGCAAATTCGTTTTCAATTTCAACGGGGATTCCTGCTCTTGCAGTGGTGCTGACAAAAGGTAATATATAAGGTGCTCTTCCATATTCACCATTCGGTAGTTTAATAACTAAACCGCTTGCTCCCAATAGATAGTCTCTAGGATCACCTAAATCTAATTTGCTAAAAATATCTGCCCCATCTGTCGTTTGATATTCAATTATTGGATCCACAGATAAACCCATATCAGATAATTTTTTAGGTTTACCTATTTGAATACCTGGAATAACCTTATTTATGGCTACTCCGCTTTCTAATAGTGCATTCAGGGACGCAATCACGCTGCCACCGGAAAAAATATCATCTTCTGACACTGTAACTGGATGTCCATTTACGCTTGTTGCGATGTCATGTGATTGATTAGACAACGTGCTATATCCTGGTCTCGCTACCTGATCAAAATCTTTTGTTCCTCCAAGAAAGTAACCTCTTGATACACCAAACTCTTGCACACCTTGATTCATCAAAGGATCGAGACTAACAATTGGTTGTCCAGATGATTTGAGCCTAACTTGACTCTCTAATATGTCTGGATCAAAAAGATGTAACTCAAAATTACCTCTTGAAGAATATGCCCATTTAAAAATATCTGCTAATTTTGCAAAAAAAGTGTCGTACTCCTCTAAAAAAGTCTGTGTCAATACTTCTTCGTGAAGTTGATAATCTGTGGCCATCTTTTGTGCAATTGGTGGCATCGCGAATTTCCCATCCTTTCTCATGATATAGATAAAATCCACGTCAGGACCGACCTCAATTTTACTTCCTTGAGGCCACTTAATTTCTGATTTTGGTGTTATATCTATTTGTTCTTTCATATTTTCTCCAATAAAAAAACCTCGTCTCCACCTTTCAGTACATATCCTGAAAGGCAAGGACGAGGTTAAGCTCGTGTTACCACCTTGCTTCCATCAGCTATAAAAAATTCCACCTTTCGGTGGAACAACAGATATATAGCTAATGCTCATTATCTGCGCTCCGTTGCCGACACGCTTCGTCGAATTTTACGGTTGACTTCCGTCGTAGTAATGCTTTTTTAAGGCTTTCTCCTACGCAGCTTGTCTACTGCGGTAGACTCAAACGCTTTTGCTAACTATGGGTGTAATATATCATAAACCTGTAATAATTGCAAACACCTGTGCTGGCAGGGGACATCGGTAACACTTTGAAGAAGTATTGATGAGCATACTCCAGTGGCGTCAAATAATCAAGTGCTTCGTGGGGACGATAACTGTTGTATTTGATAAGCCAGGTAGTAAGATCTTTGTTTGCCTCTTGAATAACATCTAACCCTACCTCAGAAAAGTCTAACCATTCCTTCTGAATAGTATTGTTAAACCTCTCTAAGGCAGGGTTGTCTTTTGGCGTATGAGGTCGTGAATAGATCTGGATAATGTTGAGTTGTTGACAAGCTCTTTCAAAATCTCCCGCAAACTCACCTCCATTATCTGAATGCATAATCTCAACCTGTCCTTCCACAAGATACATGAGTCGTTTGAGAAAGTCCTTGGCGTATCCACTGGTATTGCTTTTATACACTCTGGCAAAGGCAATCTTTGTCCTGTCCTCAAGTGCGGTGAAGATGATTCTTCTTTCTCCATACCACCAGATAATTATGGCATCAATATGCCAGAGAAACCCAAATTCATTCACTTCCTTAAGTTTATCTCTTACCTGATGGATGCGTACTTTAGCCTTGATTTTCTTTCTTTTCTCAACGAATTTATCGTGTTTGATTTTGTCTTTGTATAGTTTATGCTTTCTGATAACCCGTTCAATTCTCCACGTTGATATTGTTTCTCCATACTCTTTCTTGTAGAGAACTTGCAGTTTCCTCTTACCAAATTCCATGTTGTTTATCCTGAGTGTTTTAATGTTTGCTTCTTCCTTCTCTGTTACCATCCATCCTCGTGTTTTATATGGTGCTCGTGATACTTCCTCCAGTGTTGTCAGATTGGACTCATCAAATCTCTTCAGATATTTATGGAGGGTTTTGCGAGTTATACCAAAGTATTTCGCAGTTGCTGTTACCCTACCTCTGCCAACCGTATGGTAGAAGATAATCCACTCCAGTTTCTCTTGTGCTTTTTCAGATAGTTTGTCTTTCCCAAGTGTTCGAAGCAATGTCCATTTTTCAGGAATATTTATCGCCTTTGGCGTAAAGTAATAGTTCTTCCACTTTTGCTGATACATCGGTTTTGTCCTCCTTTCCTGGCAGGTATTCTACCTCAGAAGTGTAACCGATGTATCTCAGCCTACTCATAGCTTTAGGGGTTGAGCCCTTCTTTCAAGTAGTAATTTCTCCGTCTGTAAGCTCTAATCCCCTGATCTGAAATGCAGTGGAGCCGGTTTTGCCTTGAATACTACCTGCAATATTTGCAGCAGACATAAGTATCCTTTCGACTTGAGCTTCCCTAACTTTCCAGGATTTTTCGAATGCTGCTCGTTCTTTTTTAATTTGATCCTGCATTTCGGCGTATATATCTACTATTGTTTGCAATTGCTGTTTAAATTCATGGCTTGTTATGTACGTATACAATAACTCTTCTTTTGTTCCTCTGCTTGAAATAAGCGCTTTTTGATACCCAACGTCAAGCAGATTTTTTCTCAAAAGTGTTGCAATGGGAATAACCAAATCATAATTACATACGCAAATGTCATCGGTAAGGCCTGCACCGCCGAGCGCCTCTTTTGGTAAAACCAAAGTTGCGATAACGCCAAATTTAGCTTTTTCTGCTACCAAATCGGATTTTAATTTTGCAATCCATTTGTCCGACCATTCTTTAGTCCTTTTTGTTTCCCATAAAATAGTCCCGCAGATAAACCCTCTTGGACTTTTTACAATATGTTTGATATCCGCACCTGCAATACCTTTACCAATAGGAATAATTTCATCGTGGGGAAACGATTCTTTTAATATTCTTTCTATTTCAAGTTCCAAAACTTCTCCTTGTAATTGCTGGGAAGATTGATGAGCCTTTCTTTGCGCTTCTTCCAAAGCTTTTTTTGTATCGTCAAGCTGTTTTTTTAGTTCTAGAAGCGCTAAATCTGATTTTTCCCGCTCTTTTTTACTGATATCTTCCTGTAGTTTTTCGCGTTCTAATAACAATTTTTTTTCTGTTTCAATTTCCCGTTCCTGGTCTTTTTGTTTTAAACTACGAAGTTGTTTGGCAAATTCAAGCAACTGGTCTTGAAGCTCTTTATTTTTCTCTTTTATTTCTTCTGATTCGTTTTGGGAATCTTTTAGTTTTAGCTCAAGCTCATCTTTGATTTTTTTTGTCGCTTTTTCTTCTATTTGTCTGGTTATTGTTTCGATTTCTTCTTTGTGTCTTTGCTTTTCTTTTGCACGTATTGCTTCTTCTATTTCGTGTTTGAGAGCTTTAGAAATTTCTACAATTTTGCCGCAATGAGGACACGTGACGGTGTTCATAGAGCACATACGATAATACACGTCTTGCCAAAAATTTACAAGAAGAAATGGGTGTATTTAATATGTAACTGTTCACGCTTCTGACACGATCTCGTCATCCTGAGCGTAGTAAAGGATCTATTCGGTAAAAGATTCTTCTGCTTTCAGTCTCAGAATGACAGTTTTATGTTAGAACTGTGAACTGTTACCGCAGCTCAGCGGGGTTGACGCTTAGCTTAAGATTTGGTAAGATAAATCGTGCACCATACAAATTCTAAATACAACATAAAGTACATTTTTGTTTCCGGCGGCGTCATTTCCGGAATCGGAAAAGGCACAACTACGGCATCAATCGGGCTTTTACTCAAATCAGCAGGCTTCAAAGTTTCTCCTATAAAATTTGAAAACTATCTTAATATTGATGCAGGTACGATTAACCCCATAGAGCATGGAGATCCGTTTTTGTGCGAAGATGGTACAGAAGCAGATATGGACATTGGTACCTACGAAAAATTTTTAGACGAAGACATGGAAAAAGACAATTTTGTTACAGTTGGACAGATTTATAAAAAGGTAATAGACAGGGAGCGAAGATTTGAATATAACGGAGAAGACGTCGAAGCAATTCCCCATATTACCAATGAAATTATAGCTCGCATAAAAAACTTGGGTAAAAAAACCAATGCAGATATCGTAATCATCGAGCTTGGCGGTACGGCAGGTGAATATCAAAACGTATTCTATTACGAAGCTGCCAGGATCATGACTTTACAAAACCCGGGAGACGTAATTCATGTTCATGTAAGTTATGTACCAACCCCTGCTCACTTGGGAGAACCGAAGACAAAACCTACTCAATTATCTGTTAGGACATTGAATTCATTAGGTATTCAGCCTGATTTTATCATTGTGCGAAGCGATAAGCCTTTGGATCAAAGAAGAAAAGATAGACTAGCGCTTTTTTGCAATACCAATAAAGAATCCGTAATTTCTTCTCCGGACGTATCATCCGTGTACCAAATACCAATGGTTTTACACAAACAGAGTCTGGATGCAAAAATACTCAAAAAGCTCGGTTTGCCTGTTAGAATTCCCGATCTTACAGCGTGGGAACAATTACTCTCCAAAATTCAAACAAAAAAGCAAAAAACCATAGAAATTGCCATTGTGGGAAAGTATTTTGGTACCGGGGATTACCAGCTTCGCGATTCATACGCTGCGCTTTTTGACGCAATTGATCACGCAAGTTGGAGTGTTGGGGTGGAAGTAAAAACAAAATGGATTAGTGCAGAAAAAGTTGAAAAAGAAGGAATAGAGACATTTATAGGTTCACCTGACGGTGTAATAGTTCCTATTGGTTGGGGAGAAAGGGGAGCAGAAGGAATGATTCGTACCGCTTCATATGCCAGGGAGAAAAAGATTCCATATTTAGGGCTGTGTTATGGTATGCAGCTTGCAGTTATTGCGTTTGCACGGGACATTCTAGGTTTTAAAGATGCAAACACAACAGAAAATGATCCAAACACAAAGCACCCGGTTATAACTCTTATGCCTAAACAAAAAGAATTCATGGAAAAGCGTGCATATGGAGGTACTATGCGATTGGGCGGTTGGGAAGCAAATGTAAAAAAAAATACAATTTCGTATAAAGCATACGAAGAGTTTAACCAGTTTATTAATAAAAATGTAGGGCTTACCAGTGAAAGACATAGACACAGATATGAATTTAATAACAAATACACAAATGACTTTGAAAAAAAAGGTCTTATTATTAGCGCATGGTCAACGGAAGAGAACTTAGCAGAAATAATAGAACTACCAATTGCGGTTCACCCGTTTTATCTGGGTACGCAAGGGCATCCGGAATATAAAAGCCGTCCGCTTAAGCCCCATCCGTTGTTTGTAAGCTTTATAAGAGCTTGTTCTGCAAGGCAGAATTAATCGTAACTGTTCACGCTTCCGACACGATCTCGTCATCCTGAACGTAGTAAAGGATCTATTCGGTAAAAGACTCTTCTGCTTTCAGTCTCAGAATGACAGTTTTATGTTAGAAGTGTGAACTGTTACTTGAACACTCCATTGATCATTCAACAAATTTAAGGTATAATTAGTTTTCGATTTTTTTAGTCTATTTTTAACTTTTTATGGATCATAATATCAAAATCAAAGGTGCCAGGGAACATAATTTAAAAAATATAGAGCTTTCTATTCCCAAAAATAAATTAGTCGTCTTTACCGGTCTTTCCGGCAGCGGCAAGTCTTCTTTGGCTTTTGACACGATATATGCTGAAGGTCAAAGACGATACGTCGAAAGTCTTTCTTCCTATGCCCGGCAATTTTTAGGTGTGATGAAAAAGCCGGATGTAGATTTAATAGAAGGTTTGTCTCCGGCAATTTCTATAGATCAAAAAGGCGCGTCCCATAACCCAAGGTCTACTGTCGGGACAGTTACAGAAATTTATGATTATCTCAGGCTTTTGTTTGCCAGAGTAGGCCACCCCCATTGCCCAAATTGCGGAAGAGAAATAGCTCGGCAAAGCCGCGAACAAATTACCAATGCAATTCTGTCACTTGCAAATATGCAACCTTTAAGAATTCTTATTCTTGCCCCAATTGTCAAAGACAGAAAAGGCGAAGGTTCACAATTATTTACCGATCTTAAAAAACGGGGATATAAAACAGTCAGAATTGACGGAGCTATTTTTTCTCTGGATGAAGACTTGGTTTTGATAAAAACCAACAAACATACAATAGAAGTTGTTATTGACAGAATTTCTTTGACAAAAAAAACAGAAAAAGAAAGAATTGCAAGCGATGCTGAGCAAGCGCTTAATTTAGGAAGCGGGGAATTAATCGTAACTCACATAAAAGACAAAGGATTTGAAATTCCGGAAAAACCCAAGAAAATGGAAGACACTTTATATTCAGAAAAGTTTGCCTGTCCCTATTGCAATATTTCTATCCAGGAAGTTGAACCAAGAATTTTTTCCTTTAATACTCCTTTCGGAGCATGTCCCGCGTGTAATGGCTTGGGAAATGTTTTATCGGTTGATAAAGATTTAATCTTTAATAACAATCTTTCTATCAATGAAGGCGGAGTAATGCCGTATACAAATATTGGAGAGCAGGATACGTGGTTTGCCCGAACTTTTAAAACATTTTGCAAAAAAAATGATATTAGTCTTAATACAAGATTTTCTGAATTGTCTAAAGAAAAAAAAGATCTTTTGTTTTATGGTACAGGAGATAAAGAATACGAAGTGCAAGGAGAAAACAGGCGGGGAAGACAAACAAGTATTTACGAATCTTTCAAGGGAATTGAAGAAGAATTAAAAAATCGGTATCACGAATCAGACTCACAGCTTATGCGCACATTCGCAGAAAAATTTATGCGCTATGAAACGTGTGCTGGGTGTAAGGGATCCCGTCTTAAAAAAGAAGCAAAGGCTATAACTATTAATAAAAAATCTATTGTTGATTTTGCTGATTTGTCAATTCAGAATGCATTTTCTTTTGTAAATAACCTGGATTCTACATTATCAAATAGAGAACTGGAAATCGGAAAACTTATTATTAAAGAAATCAAGCAGCGGCTTACATTTTTGGCAAATGTAGGACTTGAGTATTTAACGCTTTCCCGCGCCGCTTCAACGTTGTCGGGAGGAGAGGCGCAAAGAATTCGGCTTGCATCACAGATTGGAAGCGGACTAACTGGTGTTTTATATGTTCTGGATGAACCGTCAATCGGACTGCATCAAAGGGATAATGCAAAACTGATTGCCACGCTTAAGCGATTACGGGATTTGGGAAATACGGTTTTAGTGGTTGAGCACGATCAGGAGACAATGGAACAGTCTGATTTTATTGTAGATTTTGGCCCCGGTGCAGGGGAAGCCGGAGGCTATGTCATTGCAAAAGGCACGCCACTGGAAATAAAAAAAGATGAAAATTCAATAACCGGCACGTATCTTTCCGGCAAGAAAAAAATTAAGTCAATTACACGATTGAAAAATGAAGATTCTGGACAAGCCAGAATGACGAATACGGCCAGAATGACGAATGAACTAAAAATTATAAGCGCGTCAGAGCACAATCTAAAAAATATTGATGTTGTAATTCCCTTAAATTCCTTAGTTGTCGTAACCGGAGTCTCCGGGTCCGGTAAATCAACACTTGTGACAGACATTTTGTATCACAGCCTTATGCAAAAGCAAAACCCCTACCACAAAGAATTACCGGGAAAATGCAAAGGCATAGTTGGCGATGAAAATATAAAACACGTGTATCTTACTGATCAGTCTCCCATTGGAAAAACACCGCGAAGTAATCCCGCAACGTATACCGGAGCATTTACCTATATCAGAGATTTGTTTTCTCAGACAAAAGACGCTAAAGTAAAAGGATTTGGACCCGGCAGATTTTCATTTAACGTTAAAGGCGGAAGATGCGAAGCATGTCAAGGAGAAGGCCAGATTAAAATAGAAATGCAATTCTTAGCAGATGTGTACATACCATGCGAAGTATGCCTTGGGCTTCAGTACAATAGTCAGGCTTTGGAAGTTTTGTTTAACGGAAAAAATATTGCGGATGTCTTACGAATGAGTATTGCCGAAGCTTTGGATTTTTTTAGTTTTGTGCCAGGCTTGTCGTATAAGCTTCAGACTTTAAACGACGTCGGTTTATCATACATGAAACTTGGCCAGCCGGCGCCAACTCTCTCAGGCGGAGAAGCGCAAAGAGTAAAACTTGCGACAGAATTATCTAAAAAGGGAACAAACGCATTGTATTTGTTGGACGAACCAACAACCGGACTCCATTTCGCTGATCTGGAAAAATTGCTTATAGTTCTTCGGCGATTAGTCGATAAGGGCAATACGGTACTTGTCATCGAACACAATTTAGACGTTATAAAAAACGCGGATTATATTGTCGACCTTGGTCCGGAAGGGGGAGATAAAGGAGGAGAAATCATCGCAACAGGCACTCCTTTAGAAATTGCCCAAAACCCTCGTTCTTGCACCGGCCGGTTTTTGAAAAAAGTTTTATAAGGCACTTGTTACTTCATTGCAATCCTGGTAATAATAGAAGTGTGATTAAAAAGTTTTTTATGTTGTTTCTTGTTGTTTTGTGTCTATTGCAAAACGTTAGTAAATCATATGCTTTAGAAAATTTTGATTCATCGTATAACGTTACGTATACAGTAGGAAATGATGGAATTACAACAGCAACATATGATATTCTCTTAAAGAATAAAACTTCCCAGCTGTATGCTCAGTCTTACAGAATAGACGTCGGGCTCGAACATGTTAAAAACATTAAGTCATTTGATACAAATGCGGGAATTGTCCCGACAGTAATTAAAAACGAAAAAGGCAGCAGTATCACTGTTGACTTTAATAAAAAAGTAACAGGTCTTCGGAATCAAGTTCATTTTACGCTTTCATTCCAGACAGATGAAATTGCAAAAAAATTAGGAAACATATGGGAAATTACTATTCCCGGAATTTCTCACCAAGAAGATTTCTCGTCATTTACTGTTCATCTTACAGTACCTGAATATTTTGGCACTCCTTCGTATATAAAGCCAAGTATACAAGCAAAAAATTCTTCTACTTCTTATACTTCTACGTTTGATTTTTCCAAAGAACAGTTAGGGAAAAATGGAATTTCACTTGCTTTTGGAAAAGAGCAATTCTATGATTTTACTCTTTTGTACCACATACAAAACAAAAATATTTTTTCTCAGGTTTCGGAAATTGCTCTTCCTCTACAGACAAACTATCAAGACGTATATATTTCCGATATTACTCCTAAGCCTCAATCTGTTGTTTTGGATAGTGACGGAAATTGGAAAGCGTCCTATCTTCTTAATCCATCCGAGAGGAAAACCGTAGGAGTAAAAGGAAAAGTAAAAGTCTCCCTTTTGCCTAAAAAACAAGTTGAATCAGAAGATGCTTTAAAGCAATATGTACAAAGCAGATCATATTGGCAAAGTACAGATGAAGAAATTAGCAACCTTGCAAATACCCTGAAAACTCCTAAAAATATTTATGATTATGTAACGTCAAAATTATCATATGATAGTACCCGTGTTTCGCAAAGTAAACCAAGATTGGGCGCAAAAAATGTTTTAAAAAATCCTTCTTCCGCTGTGTGTTTGGAATTTACAGACCTTTTTATTGCTCTTGCCAGAGCAGCCGGAATTCCTGCTCGGGAAGTGGATGGGTTTGCATATACGCAAAATTTCAAACAGCGTCCGTTGTCGCTTAAAAGCGATATTCTGCATGCGTGGCCTGAGTATTATGATAAAGATGTACAAAGATGGATTATGGTTGATCCAACATGGGAAAACACAAGCGGTGTTGATTATTTCTATACGTTTGACTTGGATCATGTTGCTTTTGTCATAAAAGGAAGAGACAGCATGTATCCTGTTTCTCCCGGAGGGTATAAAGATGTTAAGGTGGTTTTCTCCCGGAATGTTTTGACAAATATATCCTCGATAGATACAATACCTACTGCGAAGGCAGATATCTCATTTTCCCCGTTTTTATTTATAGTATTTATTCCCATCATAGGAGGAGGTATTTTTCTTGGAATATGTAGTTTCTTCATATCAAAAGTTGCCGGAACAGCCAGGAATCTATCTTTTTTTAGACAAAAAAGGTAGCGTGTTGTATGTCGGGAAAGCCAAGAATTTAAAAAAAAGAGTTTCTTCATATTTCCCAAAATCTACCGACCTTATTGGAAAAACAAAATTGTTAGTTGGACAAATTCATACAATAAAAATACTGATTGTTGAGTCAGAAATAGAAGCGCTTCTTTTGGAAGCCAGCTTCATCAAAAAAAACACTCCGAAGTTTAATGTAAGCTTAAAAGACGGCAAAGCATATCCTTTGATAAAAATTACAGTAAACCAGCAACTGCCAAAAGTTTTCACTGTTAGAAGAATGGATGATCGAGCCGAGCTCGATAGATCGTTATATTTTGGTCCCTTTCCCAACGTGGGAGAAATGAGAATGGTGCTAAAAATAATTCGCAGGATTTTTCCATTTATTTCAGCAAATCACGTGGGAAAAAGAATATGCTTATATAAGCATTTAGGTTTATGTCCATGTCCAACAACACTTAATACAGATGAACAAAAAAAAGAATATAGGAAAAATATTAACTATATTGTTGAATTCTTGCTCGGAGAGTCAAAAAAAGTAATTAGTGAACTTGAGAAAGAAAGAAACCGGTATGCCAAGCAAGAAGAATTTGAAAAAGCGAAAGATATTCAGAAGAAAATAGACGCCATTATTAACGTTACATCTCCCATATACAAACCGTTTGAGTATGTAAAAAATCCTAACCTGTATAAGGATTTAAGGCGTTTCGAACTTGACGGGTTGCAGAAAATTCTAAAAGAGTACTATCCTGCAATTGCAACAATTGCGCGTATTGAGTGTTATGATATCTCAAATATTTCCGGAATATACGCAGCAGGGTCAATGGTGGTGTTTACCAATGGGGAAAAAGAGAGTTTGTCATACAGGCGCTTCAAGATTAAAAGAGAACAAGAAACAAGTAAGCCGAATGATTGTGCCATGATGGAAGAAGTTCTTCAGAGAAGAATGAACCATACCGATTGGCCATATCCTGAGCTAATTATTGTTGATGGAGGTAAAGGACAGATAAGCTCTGTTCTTAAAGTTCTTAAAAAAAGCGATTTATATATTCCCTTAATTGGTCTTGCAAAACGGGAAGAAATCATTATTACATCAGGTTTTAAAGAAATTCGTTTGTCAAAAGATTCTCCTGCTTTAAAACTTATGATGCGAATCAGAAATGAAGCTCACAGGTTTGCCATAACCTATCACAGAAAACTTCGTGCTAAAGCTATTTTCTAACAAGATCATACTCATACGGAAAATACAAAAAAGAAGCAGGAGATTCATCAAGGAGATATTTTAAAAAGTCCGCGTATATTTTTTTTCGCGAATTTGTTTCAATGGTTTTTCTTCCGTCTTCAAGAAGTTTGTCTATTCTGACATTTTTAAATTTTGTAATATTATTGTCCTGATTTGAGTGCCAAAGAGTATATTGGTCAGGATCTTTGGGAATTTGAAAATCTCCAAGAAATACTTGATAATCCGATGGGATAGTATCTATTACTTCTATAGTTGATGCAATGCCTATTTTTTTCCAGGCATCCGAAATACGTTGGGCTGTTGTTTTATACTTTGGAAGTGTTTTTATTCTTAAAGAAAGTGATGCGCTGTCTGACGCGTTTGACGCGGCAAGAAGCACCTTAGCGTGTTCGATATCAAATACCGGCTCATTAACACTTTTTTGATACGCCCATAGACCGGGAGGAAAAGGCGCGTATGATCTTTGTCCCGTTTTGAATTCTGAGGGTATCGCGTATGACAAGCCTTGACGAAGCCTTTTGTCGGAAACAATTTTATCCTGAGTATTATAAAAAAGACTAACAAGCTTGTCATAATTGATTTTTTTATTTACAACTACATTGGGAAATGAAAATAAAGATGTATGTCTAAAATCCGGTCTTGTTATACCGAAAGCAGATTTTATTTCCCCTAAAATAAATGCCATTTTAAGAGATTCTTCCGTCGGATAAAACTGGTAAATTTTTACATGATATTGATTTTTTTTAGATATAAAAGTAAGAGATTTTACAAAATTTCCGTTAAGGTCAATACTTTTTATCTTATACTCACCGGTTCCTACAAAACCGTTTTTAAATACCGGTTTTGAAAGAGTCACTAAAAACGGCGAGTATGAATTCCGCAGGCGAAATACAATATCATATTGGTTGGGTTTGATAATCGAAACATCGGAAAAATTAAAATGTATGTTTGAAGAAGTTGCCGGTACCCCATCATTAAAGCGTGTGTTTTTCTTAAGATGAAATACGTATTCTTTTCCGTCTGGACTGATTTTCCAAGATTCCGAAAGTGAAGGAATCGGAGTTCCGTCTCGCAAAATTTTCGTTAGGCCGTCTGATGCTTCCAAAAAAATAGAATGCGGCAATGAATCGATAGTAAATGTTCCTGCAAGACCAATTATTTCTTTATGACCAAGGGGAATTTTTGGCAGAAAATAGGTGATTAAAAAACGAATTCCAAAAAAAGCTGCAATACCCAGAATAAAAAAAATGAGTATGGTTTTGCGTAAACGTTTGGCATACTCCCTAATAAGCCAATATAGTAATCGCCGTCTAAAGACTATCATGCGTTTATCTTCCGGGAGGAATAAGCAGAACAAGTGACAGAATTCCAAAAAGAGCGGCTAAAATAATTGTCAAAAAGTAAAGAATTTTTTCAATACTTCGTTTACTCCTAAAAAACTCTCCTCCGCCACCAAATGTTGTTGACAACCCGCTTCCTTGCATTTGTAAAAGCACTGTTAGAATTAAAAGGATCGAAACGATGATTTGGACACTAATTAAAATCATAGTACTATTTGCTATAGAACGTATTATATATTTTCCATTATTGTCTTTGCAAGTTTTGCGGAAGAGTGGTAAATAGGGAATGCTTCGTCGACTAAATCATCTGAGATACACTGTACATGGATGTCTTTTTTTTGCATACGCGAATTTTTTACATATGAATAATGAAGTTTTTTAGGGATAGTAATGCCATAATTGTTGTTTACAACAATGCTGTCAAAAGGAAAAACTCCTAAATGTTTTTTAACCGCGTCGATATAATCGGAAACGTCGTATCCTTTTGTTTCGAATGGTTTATTTGCTACATTTACAATAAATATCTTTTTTTTCTTCGTTTGGGTAAGAAATTTTTTAATGTCCGAAATAATCAGCACCGGCAGAATTGTGGTGTATAGGTCTCCGGGGCCGGCGACGACAACATCAGCTTGTTCCAGCGCATCGCCTACTGCTTTTGGAGTATGGACATCTGCCGGATGTACATAGACCTCGTCTAAAATTCGTTTACCGGTATATTTACCCAAATCAATATTTTCTTCTCCAAAGATTTCTTTTCCTTCTATTGTTTTAGCCGAAATCGTAACAGTTTCTACTGTTGCCGGTAAAAATTTGCCGGAAATATCAAAAATGTGCTGAAATAAAAAAATTGCTTCATCAAAACTTCCGGTTATATTTTTGAGCGCAACCATAATTAAATTACCAAGTTTATGTCCCGACAGATCTCCGTCTTTTCCATACCGATTTCCAGGAAACCGATACGTGAGTAATTTTGACACATTAGAATTTTTCCCTTTGTAAAACGCCGCCATGCACGAAATTATATCACCGGGTGGAAACATTTTAAACATTCTTCGAAGTCTCCCGGAAGATCCGCCTTCATCTGCCATCGAAACAACAACAGTAATATCATCCACGTGGTCTTTTAGACCTTTTATTAAATTTACTGTTCCAATACCTCCGCCTAAGCAGACAATATTTTTATTCATACTATTCTTTCATTGACCAATTAATTGCTTCGTAAAAAAAAGAAAGCCCTGCGGAAGAAACAATATAGGCAAAAAACGTATTAAGGTAAAACGTAGGGATGATAAATCCGGCAATTTTAGCTCCTTGGAATGTAAATGAGTGAATCGATACTTCTGGGACCAATATGGTAAGAACGTATAAAATCACCGCATTGATAACAAAAGAAAAATAGCCAAAGGATAAAAAGTGAAACGGAAACGTAAGAATTGTCAGAATTGGTTTTAAGATAAGGCTAAGAATTGAGAGTGCCAGTCCGCTTATGGCAAAAGTCCAAAATCCGCCTGAGATTTTTACTCCTGCAAATACAAAACTGGTGATATATAAAGAAAGAGAAAACAAGGCAATTTGCCGAAGCCATGACTTCATATACAAGAGTCTACATGGTATCAAATGCTCCTGCAAGAGTCAATTACTCGCATTATTCTCCGTAGAAATCAGGCAGTAAGGTATAATGATGGAAGTGATACAAACAACAAAGATTATTCTTGCCTGGGAACTGTTTGAGCAGGGATTGCCAAAAACTCATATTGCAGAAAGACTGCGGATTAACAGAGATACTGTGAGGCTTTGGGTTCAGGCAATTGCTGCGATGGTGTTTAAACCGAAAGTTTAATTTGTTTTATTGTGCTATTTAGGAAAATTCTTACCAAGGCGGGTAATTGGCATTTAGGTATTCTGAAAGGTAAAAATTAAAGCCAGTCATTATTAAGTTTTTGGCTCTGCAAAATCATATGATTGTACTTGTAATCGGCAATTAACTTCGATAAACTTTCTCTCAATTTTTGCTGTATAATAATTACGTTTACCCAATATATTTTGAGATCGAGGGTATAAACGCACTATGAGTGTGGATTCTCGCAAAGATTACCAAAATATGGGCAATCCTGAAAAACCAGAAATACAAGGTGTAGTGACTCCTCCTATCGAAGAAAAATTCAGAGCTTTTTTAACAGATGAGGAGAGAATATTAAATGATATCGCTGGCGGCGCTGGGTTCACGTTCAAAAGAGGTGAAGGTTGGGCTATCAATCCGGAAACAGGAGAGGCTACCTATGACCCAAAGTTTTTTGAGGAGAAGGGCTATACTCCATCACAAGCTCTTTTTGGTGCGTTCCACGAAATTAAATGTCATCTCGTAGAAACATCAGAACTTTTGGGTACACCCCGAGGTCAAGAAGCACACGAGCGATTAAAAGACAGAATTAAGGCAAAGCCAAGACTTCATATTTGGGAAAACTGCCGTACAGATGTAAAAGGCAATTTCGCAATTACTAGATTTGCTCCATCTCTTGCTGAAGATGTAGAGGCAGTTTACCGAGAAAAACTTTGGCCAGAGACAGATTTGACTTCAAAACCTAAGCATTTACAGTTTATGTATTCAATTTTAAGAACTGCAATAGTTCCGGATGAGCAGGTTACCATTGATCCAGAAGTCGCAGAGGCTATTAAAAAACTGCGAAACGTAAAAGGTAAAGATGTTATTGCGCTTGCGACCGACCCCGCACAAGACCCCCTGCTCGCCCTTCGTCTTAGCGAAAGATATATAGAGCCCGTAATTGAGGAGCTCTATCAAGAAGATTTGGAGGAGAAAAAAGACCAGAAAGGCAAAGGGGAGAAAGGCCAGGGTACACCGGAGGAATCGTTTGCGGATGATTATGAAGATTATGAAAGTAGGCACCCCGAGCCAATGGATAAGGAAGAAGTTGAAAAAAAGATAAAAAAGACCAAAGAACAGCAAAGCGAATCAGCACGGCAATCCGCAGGATACGAGACAGAACACGGCGTTAGCAAAAAAGATTTAGCAGATTATTACGAGGAATACCGCCAGGTGGAAGGATCACTTGAACAGCTTAGAAATGTTTTTAGAAGAATTGTGGAACAGAGAAAAATTCCTATTAGACGTTTGGCTGCCCTAAAGGAGGAAGGAGTAATGATTGATCCGGGACTTGTAACGCAAACATATTTAGACGTAAAGGCTGGTGTTGATAATCCTAAAACAATGAAAGATTTTGAAGGTCGTTTCATTGAAGAAAACATCCCTGGGAAATTCTCATTAAGGTTAGTGGCAGATCAAAGCGGAAGTATGGCAGGAGAAAAATCAATCCATCAGCGAAGATCAGCTATTCTGGTTATGGAGGCCTTAAAGGAATTTTCAGACGTTTTAGATGATGAAAGAGCGGGACTTTCGATTGACTTAGATGTTCAAACAGAACTTCGAAGTTTTGGGGTTATAGGCGGAACAAGACTCTATAAACCTCTATCTCGGGAGCTTCCAGAAAGACAGAGGGTGGAGTTTTTCAAGGGTTTGCTGGAAACTTCGGGCGAAACAAATGATTATGATGCGCTTGCGGAAATAGAAAAAGACGTTAGAGGAAATCTGGCGAGGGATGAGACATACGCGGCGGAACTCAAAAGCGGCAAAAGGCGGGAGATCGTGATTGTCTTGTCAGATGGCGACAGTGGAAATGCCGCAGAAGTCAAGAATCGTTGTCAGAATTTAAGAGAATTGGGAGTTAAAGTTGTTGGCCTCGGAATGGGAAGCGGATCACAAAGTATCGAAAGTACCTATACACCAGAGGGTAGAATTTGCTA
>Ga0209541_10001771_pt1 | contig 42151 bp, 52 predicted proteins | sample RifCSPlowO2_01_FD_184027 | JGI IMG/M metagenome (GOLD analysis project Ga0209541, IMG submission 184027) | Groundwater microbial communities from Rifle, Colorado - Rifle CSP2_plank lowO2_0.1 (SPAdes) (version 2) | ecosystem: Environmental > Aquatic > Deep subsurface > Groundwater | place...
TTTGCAGGCGGATGTTGATATAAAGATTGCTGATGAGATAGCCGCGAAGATAAGGGATGTTGCATTTAATGAAAAAATAAAGGGCATAGAGAGAAAAGAACAGCTGATAAAACTGATACATGATGAAATTATAAATATACTTGGCAGGGAAAGCCATGAATTAGCAATAGACAAAAAGGCAAAGCCGTTCAGGATTATGCTTCTTGGGTTATATGGAAGCGGGAAGACAACTGCTATTGCAAAGCTGGCTCTTTATTACAGCAAGAGAGGGCATAAATGCTGCATGTTAGGGCTTGATGTGCATCGCCCCGCTGCGCCAGAGCAGCTCGAACAGCTTGGAAAACAGATTAATGTTCCCGCATTGATAAACAAAGAGGAAAAGAATCCCGTTAAAATATTCAGGCAGTACGAAAGTCAGCTTTCTAAATATGATATTTGCTTTATTGATACTGCGGGCAGGGATGCGCTTGATTCCCGTCTTATAGCAGAGATAAGCAATCTCAGCAAGACAATAAAACCAGATGAAACAATTCTTGTGCTTTCAGCAGATATTGGGCAGGCAGCGAGAAAGCAGGTTTCAGAATTCAAGAAGGCATGTAGTATATCAGGTGTTATAATAACAAAGATGGACGGGACTGCAAAAGGTGGTGGAGCATTAGTTGCATGCTCTGAAACAAACTCGCCTGTTTTGTTTATCGGCACAGGGGAGCATGTCCATGATATTGAGACATTCAATCCAACATCATTTGTATCAAGGATGCTTGGGATGGGCGATATAGAGGCATTGCTTGAAAAGGTAAAAACTGCTGCAGAGCCTGCAAAGGAAATAAGAGAGGAGAAATTTACACTAATCGATTTTTACGAACAGATTAAGGCATCCCAATCACTTGGGGCGTTGGATAAGCTCGCGGAATTTATGCCTGGCTTGGGAAATTTAAAGATACCCGCAGGCATGCTCGAGACGCAGCAGGAAAAAATGAAGAGATGGAAGCATGCAATAGACAGCATGACATTGCAGGAAATAGAAAATCCTGAATTAATAAAAGACACGAGAATTGCGAGAATTGCAAAGGGTGCAGGAGTCTCGTCTGCTGATGTTCGGGATTTGATTAACCAGTATAACATGATAAAAGGGATGATTCCCGCTGCCTCAAGATTGGGAAAAGAGCCTGAATCTATTTCTTTAGGAAACTTAAACAGGCAAAGTATTGGCAGTTTGGGTTTAAGCCAGAAGCAGCTTAGAAAACTTGCAAAAAGGATGAAGGGTTTTAGATTTTAATAAACCAATAAAAAAGAAATCTTTATAAAAAAGTATTCTATAAATTCGTATGGCGAATATGAATAATAAAAAAATCCAACCAGTAAAGAAGCTTGATGATTTAAAAACAACAAATAGCTTAACGGGTGCAGCAGATGCCTTTTTTATTACTCAAGACTGGCAGAAGAAATACGGTCTTGGGGGCCATTCGAATGGATCTTACTGTAAGAGGGCAAAGATACACGATTATGAGAGATAACCCCCTGCCGATTAAGTTTTTAAAATACCTTCTCTATTCCTGAGTATGGAAAAAATCATCGCACAGGGAGCAGAGGCATTGCTCATCAGGAAAGGTAATCAGATTATAAAAAAGAGGATATCAAAGGGTTACAGGCACCCTTTGCTTGATAATCAATTGCGGGCAAGAAGAACAAGAAGCGAAGGAAAGATTATTGCAAAGATAAATTCCCTGATAAACACTCCAAGAATTCTCAAGATAGACGAGGAAAATAAGCAGATAGTCATGGAATTCATTCAAGGAGAAGTATTAAGCAATTCACTTGACAATTTTGAAATGCCAAAGGCACTTGGCATATGCAGATTAATAGGGGAGAATATAGCAATAATTCACAATGAGGGTATTATTCATGGCGACTTGACAACGAGCAATATGATTTTTCATGAAAATAAAGGAGAGTTTGATAAAGAGAAACATAGGTTCTCTTTATTTTTCATTGACTTTGGGCTTGCATTCCATTCTTTAAGAATAGAGGATAAGGCAGTTGACTTGCATCTGCTGAGGCAGGCATTTGAATCTAAGCACTTCGAAAGATGGCAGGATTATTTCAATGAGGCAATTGAATCCTACAAAACAAAATCCGCAGATTCTATAAAAGTTTTGCAGCAGCTTAAAAAGGTTGAAGCAAGGGGAAGATACAAGGGAAAGCATTAATAAAATGATAAAAATAGGAATAATAGGACATACAGGAAGGTTGGGAAAAACCTTAGTTGAGATTTTGAATAAACATCCGCAAGTTGAAATAGTATATACTGAAAGCAGAAAAGAAGGGATTAAAGGAGATTTATCAGCAGAATTAGTTTTTTTGGCTTTGCCTTATGGTGAAAGTAAAGAGTACATTCCAAAGTTAAATGGTAAGCGCTTAATAGATATGAGCTTTGACCATAGATTAGATAATCGGTGGGTTTATGGTTTACCAGAATTAAATAAAGACAAAATAAAGAATAGTAAAAAGATAGCAAATCCTGGTTGCTATGCAACTTCCATTATATTAGGATTAGCTCCTCTAAAGGGAAAGGTTTCTGAAGTTAATATATCCTCAACAAGCGGTATTTCAGGTGCAGGAAGAGAAGTTCAAGAAAAAGATAATTTTTTAGTATATCAAGAAGGCAAAGCACACCCACAGGTTAAGGAGATTAAAAGTTTTTTAGGACTAGAAGAAATTTTGTTTGTTCCGCAAAGAATCGATACTGCAGGCAGGGGAATAGTTTCAACTATTTTTGCAAAATATAATGGCAATGAAAATATATTGAGGTTATACAAAGAATTTTATAGGTCTACTCCTTTTGTTAGGATAAGAGAAAACATTGAAACAAAAGAGATTAACAATACTAATTTTTGTGACATTAAAGTATCTCAATTTGGTGATAAGATTATTATAATTTCTGCATTAGATAATTTAATCAAGGGGGGCTCTGGTCAAGCAGTTCAAAATTTAAATTTAATGTATGGGTTTGATGAGACAACTGGACTTTCGAGGGAGTATCTTGAATTAAAATGAACACTTTCGGCAAGATGTTTAGAATGACAACATATGGAAAGTCACACGGAGCAGAAATAGGTGTTATAATCGATGGATGTCCGTCGGGTCTGGAAGTTTCTTTAAAGGAAATTCAATATGAAATTGATAGAAGAAAACCCGGACAGAGTTTAGTTACAACTCAAAGAAAAGAGAAAGACAAAGTTGAAATCCTTAATGGTCTAATTGATGGGAAAACTATAGGCAAGCCAATCGAATTAAGAATTTTAAATGAGGATATAGATCTAGAAGGTTACAAAGAATTAGAATATAAACCAAGACCTGGGCACGCTGATTTTACGTGTTACAAAAAATATGGTGATTGGTATGCTTTTGATAAAACTGGCGGAAGAGAAACTGCATGTAGAGTTATGGCTGGGGCAATTGCAAAGAAGCTGCTTAAAAAGTATGCTATAGATATTCTTGCTTATTCTATAGAAATTGCAGGTATTAGGTCTAGAAAATCTTATTACAAGGATTTCGATTTGACAAAATTAGAAAGGTATAAAGAAATTATTGAATCGAATCCAGTAAGATGTATCGATGAGGGAGCAGCAAGAAAAATGGAAAATGCTATCATAAAAGCCAAAGAAGAAAGAGATTCTGTTGGTGGTATTGTAGAAGTTATAGCCACCAGAATACCAATAGGACTTGGTGAACCAAACTATAACAAACTTAGTGCAGCCTTATATTTTGGTTTTGGGAGTATACCGGCAGTAACAGGCATACATATTGGATTATTTGATCGTATCAGAATGCATGGTTCTGAAATAAATGATAGGTTCTATCTAAAAAATGGAGAAGTTAAAACAAAAACAAATTATTGTGGTGGAATTCTTGGCGGTATTTCCAATGGAATGCCAATAGTGGCGAGTATAGGATTTAAGCCAACACCATCTATAGCAAAAGAGCAACATACTGTAGATCTAGAAAAAATAGAAGAAACAACAATTAAAATTAAAGGTCGTCATGACCCTTGCATCGTTCCTAGAGCAGTTCCTGTTGTTGAGGCAATGATGTCTTTAACCTTAGCTGATCATATGCTATTAGCTGGTTATATCCCAAAATATCTTTAAACAAAAAAATGATAAAAATAAAAGTTAATCTTGGGGAGAGAAGCTATCCCCTCCTGATAGGACATGGGCTTATTGATGCTTTGGGATTTGAAATTGCAAAATATCCCAAGAACAAGAAATTTATGCTGATAACAGATGCTAATGTCAATAAATTATATTCTGGAAGAGTAATGAATTCTTTAAAAGAAAATGGCCTTTCTGCAAATCTGGCAGTTATCCCGGCTGGGGAGAAATATAAGAATATAGAGCAAGCAAAGAAAATTTACAAAGAATGCATAAAAAATGAGCTGCATCGGGATTCCAGCATAATTGCCTTAGGCGGGGGGGTAATTTCTGACTTGGCAGGATTTGTTGCTGCTACTTATATGAGGGGTGTTCCTTTAGTCAATATTCCAACAACATTAGTTGGCCAGATAGATGCAGCCATCGGAGGTAAAACAGGAATTAACTTTGAAGCAAAGAATATAATCGGCTCTTTTTATCAGCCAAAACTTGTTATTATTGACCCAAATTTCCTTAAAACTTTGCCAGAGGGAGAAATAAAAAATGGCTTGGCGGAAATAGTAAAATATTCTGTCATAAAGGATGCCAATCTCTTCAGATTCCTTGAAAAAAACAAGCAAAAGATAATGGAATTAGACAAAAATAGCCTGCTTAAAGTTATTTCGAGATGCTGTCTGATAAAGGCAAGAATTGTAGAAAAGGATGAGAAAGAAAACAACGTAAGGGTAATCCTGAATTATGGCCATACAATAGGGCATGCCATAGAAAAGGTTTCTGGGTATAGTATACTGCATGGAGAAGCTGTTGCTGCAGGAATGCTAATAGAGGCAAGAATAGCAAGATTGCTTAATCTAACAGATGAAAAATCAGAAATGAGAATTGAAAACTTAATCAAGAAGTATAATCTAATAAGCAAGATAAAAATAAAAAAGCAGAGCATCTTAAAGGCAATCCAACTAGATAAAAAGATTGCGAGAGAAAGAACAAGATTTGTTTTGCCGGTAAAAATCGGTAAAGTATGCATAACCCATGTTTCTAGCGATACAGCAGGAAGAGCATTGGGATAAAGGGTAGGCCTTGAAATATAGCTTCTAGCTCAATAAATCTTAAAAATTGTCTAAATCCTATCAGACTATGACTAAGGAAAGAGAGAATATAGCCCTATTTGATATGGATGGAACTTTATGTGATTATGAAAAAGGCTTATTTTCAGAATTAGAAAAATTGAGGTCTTCAGACGAACCTCATTTCTATCCGCCAATAACTGATACTGCCCCGGGATATATAAGGTCAAGAGCAGATTTAATAAGACTATCTGAAGAATGGTGGGCTAATCTGCCAAAATTAAAACTTGGTTTTGATATATTGGAAATTGCCAAAGGATTAGATTATAGAATAATGATTTTAACACAAGGACCCAGAAAAAACCCCCATGCCTGGTCTGGAAAAAAACTGTGGATTGATAAGAACTTAGGTGAAGATATAGATATAACTATAACGAGGGATAAAGGTCTTGTTTATGGAAAAGTCTTGGTTGATGATTATCCGAAGTATATAGAAAGATGGCTGGAATGGAGACCTAGAGGGGCAGTAATCATGCCCTCAAGTGAAGCAAATAAGAACTTTAAACATCAACAAGTAATAAGATATGATGGAAGCAATTTGGAAGGAGTTGTTAATATCCTGAAAAATGCCAAGCTCAGGTGATATTAGCCCAAATTTCTTTAAACCAAAATATTAAAAACGTTTAATTTCATTTATTTAGCGTAGCCCCATGGTATAGTGGTCAAGTATACAGCCCTTTGGCATGGAAGGTATCGGAAACCTTTGGTTTCCAGAGGAAATCTCTTGATTTCCTATGCCCCGAAAATCTCGAAAGATTTTCGCGGTGATGAAGAAAGGCTGAGACCCAGGTTCGAATCCTGGTGGGGCTATTTATGAATCAAAAAAGTGGTTGTTCTTGAAAATGCGATGGGTATTAAGGTCAAAGATACATAAGGCAACAGTAACAGAGGCGAATTTGGAATATCTAGGCAGCATCACTATTGACGAGGATTTGATTGAAAAGGCAGGTTTTTGGCCTCATGAGAGGGTTTTGGTTGTAAGCAACACCTCGGGCAATAGGTTAGAAACTTATGTGATTGCTGGCAGGAGAAATTCAGGAATTATCTGCATGAATGGTGCCGCGTCTCACCTAATTAAAGTTATGGAAGAGATAACCATAATGGGCTTTGAGCTGACAGATAATCCAATCAAGGCAAAGAATATTCTCGTTGATAAGGACAATAGATTTGTAAAATTCCTGTGAAGATACAACTCTTTTGATTTTTGGCAAAAATAAGATTTAAAAATACCTTTTTAGCTAATACTCTATGGTTGCCCAGCAATCCCTTGTTATAGTAAAGCCGGATGGATTAGTAAAGAGCCTGACAGGCAATATCATTACTACACTATCTGAAACAAAGCTCAAAATTGTAGGAGCGAAAATTCTGAAAGTTCCAAAACATCTTGCAGAGAGGCACTACATCCATCTCAAGAAAGAAAAGCCCGAAGTTTTCGAGAATGTAGTAAAGTACATGATGGGGGAGTTTCATACAGACAGGGTTCTTGCGTTGGTTTATCACGGAGAAAATGCAGTTGAGATGGTAAGAAATATATGCGGCTCGACGAATCCTGAGGATGCTGACCCCACCTCAATAAGAGGCAGATATGGCAGAATAAACAGCAAAACAGGTGTGTTTGAGAATGTAATACATGCCTCTGACTCCGCAGAATCTGCTGAAAAGGAAATTAAAATGTGGTTCACTCCAGAAGAGATTGTCGATAAAATCTACCCTGTAAAGAAGGTTAAGACAAATAGAGAGGAGACTGAATGGGCTTGAATATGCCCTATTAAGAATACAAAAGATTTAAAAGATACTAGAATAGTAACATAAAATGAAAAAAATGGAAGAGAATGAGAAACCTGCATGGCTCAAAAGAGACGCCCCAGAAATTGAAGCATTAGTGATTAAACTTGCGAAGCAGGGTTTATCAAGCGAGAAGATAGGGCTTATGATGAGGGATATGTATGGTGTCCCAAAAGCTAAATTATTCGGCAAGGATATAACTGAAATATTAAAAAAAGCAGGCATTAACCAGGAAGCTCAGGATTTAAGCAACCTGAAAAAGAGGGCAGAGCAGCTTGAAAAACATCTTGCAACCAATAAGCAGGACAAGGTTGCAAAGCGCAGTTTGCATATAACAAAAGACAAGATAATTAATCTTTCAAAATATTACAATAAAGGTATTCTTAAGTAACCCTTTAAAATGTTGAAGGCTATAGAAAGGATTATCAATGAATTCAGGGAACTCAGCAAACAAAAAACCGTCAGGATAATAAGCCATTATGATACAGATGGCATAACTGCCGCCGCAATAATAATCAGGGCATTGCAGCGCGAAGACAGGTTATTCTCAGTCAAGATAGTAAGGCAGCTTGAAGCAACTTTAATTTCCGAGATTCGGGCAGAGGCCGAGGCAAAGAGAGAGCTTCTTCTTTTTCTTGACTTGGGCTCTTCAAATCTTATCGCGCTGAGCCAGATAAAGGCAGATGTGTTTGTGCTGGACCATCACGAGATAACTGAGAAAGCAGAGTCGCCTAATCTTCGGTTCATTAATCCGATTATTTTTGAGGAGGATGTAAGTGCAGCGGGTTTGGCATATCTCTTTGTAAAGCAGCTTAACCCTAATAATAAGGACTTGGCATCTCTTGCAGTTATCGGCATGGTTGGGGATATGCTCGAGAAAGCGCTTAGCAAGGTTAATAATCATATATTAAAGGACGCAGAGGATATTACCATAAAACGCGGCTTGCTTATTTTTTCTGCAACAAGGCCATTGAACAAGGCGCTTGAATTCAGTTCAGAAATATTCATACCAGAGGTTACTGGAAGCTCTGCCGGTGCAATAAATCTTTTAAGAGAGGCTGGGATAAAAACCCAAAAAGGAAGATACTCAAGCATTGTAGAATTGGACTCTGATGAAACCTCCAGATTAATAACTGCAATAATGCTGAGAAGGGCGAATAAAAGCAATTCCGGTGATTCGATAATCGGCAATATTTACCTGATAAAATTCTTCAATAGGATGGAGGATGCAAGGGAATTAAGCACATTGATTAATGCCTGCAGCAGGACTGGCTATAGTGATATCGCATTATCTTTATGTTTGGGGGACAGCAGGGCAAGGACAAAGGCAGAGGAGATATACAATGAATACAAGCACCAGATTATAGAGGCATTAAACTGGATTTCCCATTCAGATAAGATTGAGGGAAAGGGGTCTGTTATAATCAATGCCAAAGGCCATATAAAGGATACAATAATCGGGACAGTAACAAGCATACTATCCTTCTCAGGGGTGTACAGCGAGGGAACAGTTCTTATAGGAATGGCTTATCAGAAGGATAATGTTAAGGTATCTGCAAGGATAAGCGGAAGGGAAAATAAGACACTCAACCTTCAAAGGATGCTGAATTCTGTCATAAAGGAAACTGGGGGGGAGGGCGGCGGACACCCCAAAGCAGCAGGATGCATAATACCCAAGGAGAAAGAATCAGAGTTTATTGAATTAGCCCAAAAAGAGATAGAGACAGAATATATGAAGATAAAGCTTTAAAAGGCACTTGTTCTATAAGTAAAAATGAAACCTAAAATAAAAAGCAGATTCATTAACGTGAAATGCCCGAAATGCAATAATGAGCAGGTAATCTTCAGCAAAGCATCCAGTGAGGTTAAATGCCTTATCTGCAATCATGCTTTGGCAGCGCCAAAAGGCGGCAAGGCAAGAATAAAAGGAAAAGTGTTGGAATTATTTAACTAAAATGCAAGAAAAGGACTTTCCTGAACAGGATGAACTTGTGTTATGCACAGTAGACAGGATACTCGGCACTACGGTCTTTGTTAAGATTGATGACTACAACAAAGAGGGGATAATTGCGACAAGCGAGGTTGCACCAGGAAGAATAAGAAACATAAGGGATTATGTCAGGGTGAGCAAGAAGATTGTATGCAAGGTACTGCGCGTATCTGCCGGGACAGGGCATATTGACTTGTCATTAAGAAGAGTAAGCCTCAAGGAAAGGAACACGATACTTTCTGATTTTGAGAGGGAAAAGAATGCCCTTGCAATAATGAGGTCTGTCCTCAAGGAAAGAACCGAAGAGATAGTCAGCAAAATAAGAAAGGATTATAATAAGGTTCTGGATTTTCTGCAGAATGCGTCTACCAGCGACTTAACGGGCCTTGGTCTTAACGAAACCGAAACAGAACAGATTTTGAAGATAGTAAAAGAGAAGCCATCAAGGAATGTTTTTGTAAAAGCGCATCTTATTTTAAGCAGCGATGCTGATGACGGATTGATAAGGATAAAAAATATTCTGTCCAAAATATTGGGGGATAATACTGGTGTTGATATAGTTTATTTGTCCTCCCCAAATTATTCGATAACAGTCACCTCTTCAGATTACAAGGAGGCAAACAAAAAAATGGATGCCCTGATTGAAGAAATATCATCCGGTGCAAAAACAAATGGATGCAAGGTTGAATTCAAAAGATGAAACGCCTGATGAAGTGCCCAAAGTGTTTTTCCTATGCTCTAAGCGAGGAGTGCAGGAATTGCGGAGTAAAGACAGAAAGGGCAGGATACAAATTCAGGAGCTATTCAGAATAATTTTGCCTGCTTTTCCTGCAGGAGTGCTTCCCCGTATACCCCGTCATAGCCAGGTTTTACCTTGATTTTTCCTTCTCTGTTAAGCATTATCATGCTAACAAGCCTTTCATCCGCAACCCTTGAGAGTTTTTCCTTTTCAGTATTCAGGAGAATATCAAGTTCAGAGCCCAATGAATTTATGACCCTGTTATACTCATCCCATACCTTTTTGCTTGTTATATCCGATGCTCTTATAGAAGCAATTAATTCATGCAATGGCAGAATTTTGAAGAAGGGTTTTGCATTTTTTGGCTTAAAACCTTTTGGATTATCTGCTAATTCCTCAACGCGATTTTCAACCCCGATAATCAGGGGCTTGTGGCATACTGGGCATATATTATTCAGCTTTTTTGATTCTTGGGGAGAAGAGGAGAAATTGCATAACCTGTGCCCGTCAAAGTGATATTTTCCATATGCAGGGTCAGTTTCAATTGTCCCAAGAATGCTATTCTCTCTTATCTGTTTTATTATCTCGCTATATTTTAGGTTATTAACATTGCCATTGAATATAGTGGCTTCTCTTCCGAGGCGGAAGGGCCAGAATGAATGTGCGTCAGAAAAGCTGATAATAGCCTTTTCATTTAATTCTGAAAGACGCCAATTCATGTCAGGAGAAGAAGACATGCCCGTCTCAATTGCATGAATCTTTCCAGTATACTCATGGAACGCCTCCTTTAGGCTGTTGAACCCGGACATGCTTCCAAAGATGCCAAACCACGGCGTCCATGCATGTGCGGGAATTATCTCTATGTTACTATCAATCTTGATTATTCCTTCAGTGAATTCTGTGCATGACATATTGAAAATCGGCCTGCCATCATAATCCAACCGCCCTTTTTTCAGGAGCCATGAATTTATCTGCTCAACAACCTCAATTGATGGCGCGAGCAGAACAAGATGAATTCTCCTTCCCTTTCCTTCTGTATAGATTAGTGATAGCTCTGTTGTCAGGATAAATGGAAAATCGTCGTAATAGCATATTCCTTCATTATTGTCCTTTAATTTATTCTTCAGTTCAGAAAGCCATAAGGGATGTGTGAAGTCTCCTGTTCCCAGCATGCCCAAGCCCTTTATTCTGGCATATTTTACAAGATTCTCAATGTTTATATTTTTGCTTGTTGCCCTGCTGTATCTGCTGTGGATATGCAAATCAGCTATTATGCCTTCCATAATAAAATCAAAATAAGCGACATTTTTATAACTTGCCTTTGCTGATTATTGATTAGAAATCATCTCTCTATATTTATGCTCAAGCAACTTTAATCTTGTTTCTTTTCCTGTTGCAATTGATTCAAATTCATAAAGTCTATGGGCTTTTAGTTCAGTCCTTAATGCATTTATCTTTGTTGACATTTTTTGGTCTGGTAGTGAGGCATATAATCCTTTTAATGTATAAATAGGCTTTTGATTGATAGCAATAGAAGGAATTCTCTTATCAATTGCTCTGTCTTTTTTGATGTCTTCTAAAAAAACACCTTCTTTTGAAATGCAGAGATAGTCTAACCCCCTTCCTTTGCTATAATGAACGTGGGGGTTTTCAAAAGGGTATATATGACTCAAATAAACAATTCCCTTATACGTATGCAATCCTTCTTTATTCCCTCTTTCTAACTTCCCAGATTCTGTAACATAAAATGTCCCCTTATAATTTTGTTCAGCCTGCGCAAATTTCTCAGCAATATATCTAAAATCAAAAGTATCCTTAAATGGTCCTTGCCACCCATCAATATCTATCTCTAAATTAAAAAGTGCTTTTTCAGTTTTTCTGCCTAAAATCTGTAATAAACTCATTTATTATTCTCCCCTGTCTAATTATAATATTTACTCTAACTCTATGCTTACAGAACCTATGCTGACTTTTGTTTCTGGCACTATCCTTATGCTGTTCTGCCCCTTAAGAAGCAGTCTGCCGACAGCAGTCTTGTATTCAAGATTGGAAGTATCTATGTTTATTGGGTTCCCATTTACGTATATTGTGAGCTCTTTTGCTTCTGTTTCAGGGAACCTCAATTTTAGCATTGCGATTGTCCTGCCATCATCTATTTTTTCAAAATTCTCCTTATTGACAGCAAAATAGTATGTCACATAGTCCTTCTGCTTGAATTTTACCTTAAGCTTCAAATCATGTATGAAATAATTGCCATCACTTTCAAAAGTGAGGACATTGCTCCTTGCCAATGCGCTTGTTATATCATTATTGTAATATGTGCATATTCTTTCATTAACTATGCTGTCATTATTCACCTGAATCTTCAACATGTCCTCGCTGTAGCAATCTGCGGTAAAGCTTAGCATTGCAGATATTATATCCCTTACATTCTGCTCGATTATGAAATTTCTTTCTATCTTTGGCTGTGTTGTCGTGTACGTCTCTTTTAATGACAGATAGTTCAGTTTGAACCTGTTGGTAATTCCGGGTATGATTGGCGTTGATGACACTATCTCCAGCGTGTTAGTTCTCCTGATAACTTTTGATGGAATCTCAATAATATGAACACCAGCCCCCATAACCCTGCCGACTGTTTTGCCATTGACAATTACCCCCAAAACCGCAAGCCCTTCTGAACTCTCAATTCCTACAAACAAGAGAACATTTTTTGCCATGCCTGGAACATCAAATTCCTTTGAAATCTTTTTGCTGTTAAACCATGATTTCTCAACCAAGGGGTCTGTGCTTATCGTAAATGGAATCTCTGTCGTTTCTCTCGTGAACAAGTCAATTGAGCCTATATTGTATTCTGTTGATTCCTCAATTGGCTGCAGAAAACCCGGCTGCTCGCTCAGTAATGCATTGGCAGAAGCATTTGTTCCCGTGCATTCAGGCAAATCAGGCATCAATTCGCACTTATTCTCTCTTGGCAGGAGAAACAGATACCCCACTATAAGAACTCCTATTATGAGTACTCCCACTGCTGCAGCCTGCGCCTTTCTTCCATGTATCATATTACCATAGGTTGGCAAACTACTATATAATATTTTCGCTTCAAGACATTGTCGAATTTGCGGGACTTTTAATAATTTTTATGTCAATTCTTTTTATAAAAGTCCCGACTATTTGGCAGAGATTTGATTCGCTAAATTTTAAATACCCCCTTTGTTATATCTTAAAATGGGAGATGATGATGTGTTTCCTCAGCAGAGGAGAAGCAAGAAGGATTTGAAGAGGAAAAGGAAGTTTAGGGTGTATAAACGGGGCGGGCAGTTTAGAAGTATGAAATTAGGGCAAAAATAATTTTGGAATAAATTTGATAAGGGATGGATTGCCCAAAGCAACTTTAACAGCCCATTTTCTTAGCTCATCTCTTGAATAACCAGTTTTTATATCGCCTCTTTTGGCAATCTCAAAAAGCCTGTCAAGATCCCTTTCATTCATTTTGCTTAATACCCTTGATATCATCTGATGAAGAAAAATCTCATTGTTCAGTTCATTCATCTTTGCATAATTCTTTTTCAGGATAATGTCTCTTATAGCAATGCAGGATTCAATTGAGGGAACTATCCCTCCTCCGGTAAATTTTGTCTGGCATGCTGCATCTCCCGCTATAAAGATATTGCCCCTTTTTGTCCTTATTCTCTTTGGGATAGGGATCAATGCAGACTCTTTCTTGCATCTGCCAATCTTCAGGAAACTTGTAAATCTCCTGAAATCTTTTATTGCAGTCTTGGGATTTGCGACAGTGCCTATAACGAGATATTTTTTTGAGGGGAATATATAGGAATAATGGCCAAATTTAGGCATAAAGAATATGCAATAATGGCTTAACTTAACCTTTATTTTTTTTAATTTCCCAAGATTAACTTTTGTCTGGATGGCAAGCCAGAATTTCCTATCCTGCCATAAACCCCCGCTTTTTGCAGTATTACTTAATGCACCGTCACATCCTATAATATAATCTGCCCTTGCTTCTATGAGCTTGCTGCCTCTTTTCATGAGGATATTGTAAGAACCCCCAATTTTTTTTATGTCGGAAATTTGGTTTAAAACCGCACCCCCGCAAAAATCTCTTGATTTTTGGGGCATAGGAAATTGAAAATTTCCTCTGTTTAGGGTGCTAATTTCTGAGCATCCAGAAAACCTATGCACACCATACACTTTAGTGTGTGGTAAACTCAAGGTTTTCTTGATTCTGATGCATCTTGTATTAAAGTAGAATTTAACCCCCCTGTTCTCTGCTTTTTTTATTATCTCTTCAAGAAGCTTTTTTCTGTTTACTTCATAGTCCTCCACTGGAATCTTTATAGAATTATTTGCAGAATAAAACTCTGCAATGCTGAATTTTTTATCCAGGAATGTCTTGGGATTTATCCCTATTTTTTCTGCAGATGCTAAAAAGGAAGAGGTGACAATGTTGGCGCATACTTTTTTCCCAACTTGGGATTTGGCTCTTTCTTCAATGACAATTGTCTCAATTCCAGCCTTGCCCAGCAATAATGCGAGCATAGAACCAGCAATACTGCTGCCTACTATTGCCACTTTCCCCGATTTCTTTTCCATTGTTAAATAAAATCAGAAATACTTATAAATCTATTCGATTAAATAACAGGATGAAAGAGGTTATTTTCCTGTCAGATGTCCTGATTGCAGCAATAGCATTAATATGGGTCTTTGTTGCAACAATCCAGGATATAAAAAAAAGAGAGGTGGCAAACTGGCTAAGCTTTTCCTTGGTAATAACCGCATTGTCTCTCAGGGCAATCGCCTCAATAATATCTGGAGATGCAGGATACTTTTTTTGGGGGGTTGCTATGACGATAATACTTTTTGGAATAGCAAATCTATTCTATTATTCTAGGATATTCGCAGGAGGAGATGCAAAATTGCTTATTGCCCTTGGCGCAGCATTTGCGACAACGCCTGTTTTCACACCGATTATAAAAACCAGTCTTTCAGGCATTCCAATCTTGCCCTTTAATGCGCCGTTCATTCTGGTCTTTATAATGAACATGCTTTTTGTCGGCTCTGCGTATGGATTATTATTTGCTGTCTTTCTTGCATTCAAAAATTTCAGTCCATTCAAAAAGGATTGCTTAAAGATAGGAAAAAGATACGCAAAATGGGTTGTCTTATGCGCTTTGTTTGGGGGGCTATTGCTGCTTATCAATCGATTATACCTTTCAAATGATTCTGCACTATTAATATCTGGCACTCTTATTGCAATATTCCCATTCCTTTTCATATTCGTAAAATCTGTTGAAAATACCTCTATGATTAAACTTGTTAAACCATCTGAATTAACAGAAGGCGACTGGCTTGTCAATGGTGTAAGGATAGGCAGGAAAGTTATAAATCCGAGATTTAGCGGGCTGGACAACAGTGAAATCCTCCTTTTGAGGAAAAGAAATAAAAAAGTGATGATAAAGCAGGGCATACCCTTTGTGCCCGTCTTCTTAATGGCACTTCTGATAAGCTTTTTTATTGATATACTGGAATTATTGCTTATTCTTTTTGTCCAATGAGAAACAAATTTATTATCTGGGTATCCGCATCCTTTTCTCTATCTTTTCTGTTTTCTTTTCTTCAATAGGTTGTTTTGATTCCTTTCTCGGCTCTTCTTTTTCCTTTTGAATTTTTATCTGTGCATTGATTGCGTTTTCAATATCATTTCTTATAGACACGCTTATCCTCTCAAGTTCATCTTTGTCTGCCTTTTGCCTTTCAGCCAGAAAATTAAGTTTGTCATCTTTGTATCTTGGTATTATATTGACTGCAATATGGGGCACATTCTGCTCAATTCCCTGCGCTATATTTATTGTTATTCCCTGGGCATTCATCGCCTTGATAATTATCAGGGAGATAGTTTTGGCAAAGGAAAATATCTCATAAATAAGCTCATTAGGCATTTGGGAGAGGAACTGGAAATGCTTCTTTGGCATGACAAGCATATGCCCTTTAGATATAGGATTAATGTCTAATATAACAAGAATATTTTCTGACTCATAAATCTGGAATGTTTCGAGCTTCTTAGCTATAATCTCACAGAAAAGACAGCTCTGCGATTTTACAATGCCCATTAATTCCTCTTCATTCATTGCTTCTATTTTCTGCCTTAATTCAGTGGCCTGCTCTACAGGAAGCTTTGAGGCCTGCTCAATCAAGTTTTTCCTTATTTCCTCTGCATCCATTCTTTTCCAATAGATGCCGATTTTAAATACCTTTTCTTTGAATTGGACAAAAAAATTTAAAAACTAATCTGTTTCATTAGTTATATGTCAAAATACAGGTGCGGGGCATGCAAATTCAGGTTTGAAACGAATAAGATGCCTAAAAAGTGCCCTTATTGCTCAAGGGAAGGAAGCATTATGCTTGAAGAAACGGCAGAAGAGCTCATAAGGGATGTTGATAAATTGCTCGATTAAAAAATAATAAGAACAGAATCAACCAAACGCCCTTCTGAAATCAATTATCTCTGCTGATTGTATCCCGTTTACTTCTTTTATTGCATTCTCAATTATGCTCTGATCCTTTTCCTCAGGCCATGATATTGTGAATATCAGTGCAACCAGGCCAAAGGCTATCGGCTCTTCTTCAACAGAATGAATTTTCGCCTCAATGCTGTTGAACTTGATTTCACATTCGCTTTTTATGCCCTGCAAATCGCTTTCAGGCGATTCAGGCATAATCTTCATCTTGATAAAAGCCATTGCCATTTTAACTACTGCAGAAAAATTTGTTTATAAACCTTTAGTATAACTTGTTCTCCCTAACCCGTTTTTCAAGACCGCCATTCAGGATTTCCTCTTTCAATCTTCCCTCTGTTGCTTTTCCTTCATAATGAACCTCCATTCCCAAGCGTCTTATGACAAAAGAGTTCTCAAAATCCACCACCCTGACAATTTCTGGGAACCAGGGGTATCTTATCTCCTTTCCTGTTGCTGTATCATTCATTTTTGTTGTTCTCCTTGTATAAATCCTTTGTATAATTAACCAAATAAAACAAATCCTTTTCATTCATATATTCTACCATTTTTCTCAAGGTTTGATTTATATCCTCTCCCTGAAACTGCTTAAAAAGTTCTTTCAATTTTTTTATTTGTTCATCAGGAAGGGTAAATTTGAGCTTAATATTGCCCGCATAGTCAGGCAGATTCCCTTTGAATGCCTCTTTTTCCCATCTTGGTATGTCATACTTCAATTCCGCAATCCTTTCAGTGTCAAGCTTATCAAGATTTTCTGAAAAGTCAATAAATACGTTTCTGGTGTATTTCAAGAGATTATCAAGCTGTTCTTTCTTGGATTCATCAAACTTTTTTTCTTTTTTTAATATGTCTCTGGCGATATCAAAAAGATAATCGTCAAAATCATGCTTGCATTCAAGCAAAAATCTGTATATGTACCTGTAATTAAGCTTGCCAAATCCTCCTTTGCTTATGAACTCAAAATTTTCTGTTTGGGAATAATGCTCAACAAGCTTTTCCCTTGTGTCAAACCATTCACCATAGCTGTCTTTGATAAAATCATCAAGCAATTTTTTTACAGGGGCGGGAGCAGATTCCTTTTTGCTTACTATCTCAGAGATAAAATCAACGGGATTTATTCCTTCATTTTTAAGGAAGCTTATGAGTGTGGCATAATATTTGTAGTTCCAGAGGAACTGTATAAGGAAGTGAATCGGCCTGAAATAAAGGATTTCCTCCATAGTCATAGTGCTTGTGCTAAGGACTACCTCCTGATGCTCTATTGCAGTTACTTCTCCATATCTGCCAAATCCTCCGTCAATCAGCCTGTATTTTGCCTTAAAATCAAATTTTTTTCTGCTTTCATCGCTGTTCAATTCAGAGCCCCCAAGCATTATGAGGTTGTAACATACAATCGAAGAGGCATTCTGGTTGAACATAGTTTTCAGGGCTTTGAGATGAGATTCCTTTGTTTCTCCTGGCAATCCGAGTATCAATTCTGATGATGTAGAAATGCCTTTCTTGGCAAGATAGTCCCTTATCTTCTTGAAATCTTCAGGTTTCATATTGGCTCTTTTAATATTTGCCATAACCTCTAGGTCCATGCTTTGGAAAGAGCCAAGTGTGCTTGCTACACCCACCATATCCCCCAGAATTTCTATCATCTCTATTATCCTGTGGGGGCTGCCTTTAGCCCATGCCACAAAAATATCTCTTGGGTAATTGTATGTGTCTCTTATATGCCTCAAAAATTTTGCTATCTCAACGTCTCTTTCAAAGATGCCAAAATTTGCGTCTCCAATCATAAGGAGGTTTACCTCTTTTGTTCTTTTTGCTATATATTCTATCTCCTGCTTTACCCTTTCTAATGGGAATGTAAAAATCTTTTTTTGGCTTGATTTGCCCCACGCACAATATGCGCATGAGTAGGGGCAACCCCTGTTTGTTTCTATCAGGGGAATAAGATTGCTTCCGAAGAATTCATCCATAATACCTGCAAGGTAAGGTGAGGGTATTTCTTCCAGATTTTCTATAAACCTATAATTCTCTGGGAGGATAATCCTGTCATTGGCCTTATCATAAAAAGAGCAATTGTCAATTGGAGTCTTTTTCATTTCTTCGAGTGAATTGCATTGGAAATACCTCTCAATTATATTGGCAAATCCCCTTTCTCCCTGGTTCAGCACATAAAAATCAAGGTTTGGCCTCTCCTCGAAATACCTCCGCGACTCCTCATAACTGACAGGATAATCAGGCCCGCCAAATACCGTAACTGTCTCTTCTGGCAGGGATTTAAGCCAGGAGGAAAGATTATTATTCAAATCAAGGTTCCATATGTAATTGCTGAAGCCGACTATATCTGGCTGTTTGCTTTTTACTGCATTTATCAGTTCTAATGGAAACTTGAACAGCTTTATTTCCACATTTTCGCAGTATAATTTTTTTGCATAGGAGGCGACATATCCTATATTAACTGGAAATGTGTATGGTCCTTTTGACGCATAATTGTGCGCAAGGTCTGCCAAGTAGATCACGCATTTCTCTTTTCTTGCATTGCAAAATTGTGATGCTTCCTCTCCCATAACCTATGATAAGATAATTAATATTTAAAGATTATCCAATAAGAAGCACGATGCCCCCACGAGGATTCGAACCCCGATCATATCCTTTTTGCCATAGGCCGCAAGGACATATGTTATCCATTGCACCATGAGGGCATGAATAAGAGAAAGAATTCAACTTTTAAATGCTTTCTTAATTAATGTGCTATAAGGGATAATCTGTTTTGGTGTGTAGTCAATCGCCTTGCCGTTGCCCTCAAAGTGTGCATGAACTGGCTTGTTCTCTTTTCTGTTTATAATCTCGAAATTTGAGGGTTCAGTTAAACGAAGAACTGCAACCCTTTTTTCAAGCCCATTTTTTAAACCCTTTTCTAAATAGCCATTATTGTAAACCGTAAATAAGCCTGCATATGGCTTTGCTTTGAGAATTATTTCAGCACTTTCAAATGGGCCTATTGCCTTCTCTAATTCATCCCAATTAAACTTTAATTGTATTTCAAGATTATACTCCGCCCTCTTCCTGTCAAATGGAATCCTTTTCGGGTAGAGATTTGCTCCAAATGAGAAGGGAGGAGGAAGTGCTTTCTCAAATTCCTCTTCATTTTTATAGAAAGTTTCCTTTAGTGATGAATCAATAATAAGCCACTCTCCAGGATGCTCTTTTTTGTATTTTCCTAAATTTTTATCAAAATGCTCTTTCTGCTTCTGCATTATAGGAACGCATACCATTTAATTCTTATCCTTTTCTTCTTTAAGCTCATCTCTTAAACCTGATTCAGTTAGATAGAAAACAGTTTCTGATTCTGGAAGATTAGGGGCGTCAATCAATTTCGCAACCCTTGAATTCTGCTTGCCCCTTCTGAAATATATCCTGTATGTTGAGCCATGCGCTAAGATATGGCCCCCAATAGCAGTTGTCGGGTCTCCAAACATCATTGCAGGATTAGCCATTACCTGATTGGTAATATAAACAGCAACATTATACTGCTCTGCAAGCCTAATTAAGTCATGAAGATGCTTGTTGATTTTCTGCTGTCTGTCTGCAAGCTGCCCCCTGCCTGTGAACTCTGCCCTGAAATGCGCAGTTATTGAATCAACTATAACTAACTTTATCGGCTCTCCCTCTTTGATTAGTTCAGCAATCTTATCTACAAGCAGCATTTGATGGTCTGAGTTGAATGCGCGGGCAACCATAATGTTCTTCAATGCCTTTGAGGGCTCTATTCCTGACGCTTCTGCTATCTGCTTTATTCTTTCTGGCCTGAAAGTTCCCTCACTGTCTATGTAAATTGCCTTTCCATCACAGCCGCCCTGTTCTACAGGCAATTGAACATTTACCGCAAGTGAAAGTGCAAGTTGTGTTTTTCCTGAGCCATATGCCCCATAAACCTCTGTTATCGCTCTTGTTTCAACTCCCTTGCCGCCCAAAAGATTATCGAGATTTTTGCTGCCGCTTGTTATTGTTAAAAGCTCTTCCCTTCTTTTCATATATTCTGAGGCATTCTCAAATCCAAGATTAAGCATCTTTCTTGATGCCTGTATCGCCTTCCTTGCAACTGCCTCTGAAACGCCTGCTGTGTCTGAAAGTTCAGCTGGCGATAGAACTGCGATATTCATCAATTCTGTTATGCCTGCCGCCTCAAGCTTGGATGCAATTGTCGGTCCTATGCCTGGCAAATCAGTAATTTTGAAGGAATCCTTCTTTTCCTTCTTTTCTTCCTTCTCTCCCATTCCAACGCCAAGCGCCACTTCTTTAAAAACATTAGTTTAATTAATAATATATTTCACAACCTTATCTAATCATAGCTATAATAAGAAATAGGTCTATCACTATCAAAAGATAAAGTGTTATCCTTTCAGTCAAACCACCAGTTCGTATAATCCATTTTATCTCTTTGTTTGAGGGCCAGAATGCCCTTATTCCTGTGATTGTAAAGCTGTCTGCAAGAAGATGAATTGAATAACCGAGAAAAAAAGGCAGCGCAAGTTTTTGGGAGAATAATGCAAGAATTATTGTGAATATGATGCAAAAGGTTATGCTATGAAGCGCTCCGCGATGCTTGAACAGGAAGTTAAAGATTATATCAAATGGCCTGATTTTTCTGTTTATCAAGGAGCTTGCGGAATCCATGTCAGGAATAAGTGTTGCAAGCAAAATAATCAATGTGAATGCAATCCTGCCTGTTACAGAACCCCATAAAATCAGAATAAAAAACACAGACAATGCTAAATGTGTTTTGAGAAGCATTTTATTTATCAAAAAAACTTCGAGTAGTTTGTGAGTTTTTTGGATGCAAGGAAATTCTCTGAATTTCCTGCACGGAAAATCTACGAAAGATTTTCCTGTGCTCAGAAATTATGGCACCATAAATGGTGCAGTTTGAACCAAATTTCTGACATCACAATACCCTACAGCTTGCTGTAGGGTGAAACTAATTTTTGTGTCCAGAGCTTGCTCTGGGGTTTAATACCTTTTACCCGCTTAACTTCTGGATTAATTCCCGCAGTTTGATTTCATTTATGTCTGATACGATGAATTCAAGATTTCCAAAAAGCTTGTTTTGCCTTGCCCTTCCAGAAAAGAACAATTCCTTGCCAAGCAGTTCATCCTTCTTTCCAAGAAAGTAATTTGCATCCTTTAGCATTTCAACATCATCAAATCCAAAAAGCTTTTTTGCAGCCTCATTAAAGCATATTGCCCTGATATTCTCTGTCCCGTCATCTATAACCAAAGATACTATTGCCCTGTTTGAGGGAATTACATTTCCATGAGTGGCGCATATAAACTTGTCAATGTCCTGCTGTAGTTTTGACGAGCATTCAGGGCACACAGCAAAGAACCTTGGCTCAAATATCTGGACAATTGCCGCCCTTACAGTGCAGTTAACATTTGCCTGTATGCCTGCTATATTCCTCTCTTCAAAGTTCTGCTTTATCACAATATTGCTCATTTCCTCATTGATTGGCTTTATGCTTGAAATATTGCCCAAATGAAGCTCTCCCGCCCTGACAGATGCATCCTTTATTTCAACAACAGAACCCTCCCTTATCTCCTTTGTTTCAATAAGCTTTATGTGGTTTGTGTCCCATAACACAGTTCGTGTCGAGGAGGTTTCATCCGCAATCAGCAGTGTTGCAACCTTGTTTTCATTGCCCTCTTTTTTGAAAGTCCTTACAGGGTAGATTTCAACAACCTTTGCATTGACAGAAATCTTCCTCATGCCGCTTAATAATTCAGATATCTTTACCTTCTGCTTGTCAAAGCTGACACCTAATTCAGCAGCAACAATTTGGGCAGCCCCCTCCTTGCTTATCAGCCCGGAAAGCTTTGCCCTCTTCGCGTCAATTCTTCTTTCAACCTCTTCTATCGTTATTGCCGCGCCCTTTGCAATTCGGTCAATTAACTGCTCATAGCCTGCCTTTATCATGCTCTTGGAAGCAAAAAGGGATTTAAAAGTATTTTGATGTCAGAAATGCTATATGAAAACCATTATCTTTAACATATCAGAGGAAAACTTTGTTTTCCTATGCCCTGAAAATCTCCAAAGATTTTCGTGGGGACGAGCATTTCTGAGCATCCTAAAAATCCTCGAACAGAAGGATTTTTTTGATGGAGCAGAATAGGATTAAGATGCTTGCTCTTTTACCAAAAATTTTATCGTAATCTTGTCATATACTGCTGTATCCTCTTTGTTATAAAAGAAACTCTTTTTTGTGTTCAAGTCAAAAAATGTCTTGTCCTCTTTTATAGTGAAGGCAACATCAAAATTTTTAAGCTGTCTTGTGCAGTCTACAATATCAGCATTTTTCCTGTTCAAAAGGCAGTTTCTTGCTGTTTCTACCGCCTTTTTCATGTCATACAGGCCCATCTCAGTTATGTTTATGCTGAAAGAGGGGTTAAATTTGTAAACAGCCCCGAAAGGAAAAAATCCCTCCTCGACTTGCGTATGCAGGTTGATATTATCTGAACTGAAATTCGCGGCATCATTGATTATTCCGATAGAGTAATTTGTTCTGTTGAACTGTTTGTCTTGGTATAAGGCCAGATAACTATTGATACTATCATTTATCTTTACAGCAAAATCCTTGTTTGTTTCGTCTGATAACCCGCATTCATCAGATATTTCTATATAACCGTCATAGATTCTGCAGTTTTCTGCAAATCTGTTTTCCTTTGCGAGTTCATAATATGCCTGCATTATTGCCATTTTTCTAGAGTCCCCTGCGAAGAGCATAAATTTGTCCGCATCTTGATACATATTAATCATCTTTATCGGGCTCTTAAGATTAAGAGAGAAGTCGATATTCCCCCTTATTGCCAATGATATTATATAGCATCCTACAACAAGGAAAGTAATCACTATTGAAATTGCAAATATCTGTCCTCTTTTGCCGTTCATTTTAAGCATAGGCCATTGATTATCAAGCTAACCTCTGTCGTCTTGTTTTCAGATACAGGAATGCTGACAGTTGCCTTTTCCTTAAAATTTGCAAGGTTCCTGTCTCCAGAGTACATAGTATCTGTTTTTGAAATTGGATTTTTTATTTCGAGATAATAGCAGTGCACATTTACAGCCTCTTTTTTGACAAAGGACCCAAAAATCTTTTCAGTTGCCGATTGGAGTGCATTTCGGTAATCATCGTTATTATAAATGTTCCATAATCTTATCAAATCAGAGATTGTTGTGTTATCTTTTTTTCCATTTATCTCGGATTCTATTTGGGCCTTAAGATAAGAGTTCAAGGAATAAATTGAACTGGAACTGTCAGCCATTTTTACCGCAATATTCCTTGCGCCAAAAATTCCCTTGAATTTTGTTATGTTGTCGATAGCCCAGATGAACAGCACAAAAAGCAGGGTTATTGCTATTATTGCCAGTATCAATGCGAATGTTGAGCCCAGCTGAGATTTCTTGCGATTAAACATTTTTTTCAAAGCTTGCAATTGCAATTGACATGTTTAGGTATGCTGTTTGTTTGAAGCCGTCATCAAAATTGATTATATACATCTGTTTTAAGCAGCTTGGGGGATACCTTTGCTTTACATCACCAAGCATTTCGCAATAGATTTTCAATTCCTTTCTTCCAAATTCTGCTTTCTTTATTCCTATTGTTGCATTGAACACTTCCATCTGTATGTAGATTTCCTCTTCATTGGCATTGATGCACTCCTGAAAATTATCAAGGCTTTCCGAGGTGATTTCCCCCTCTTTTGTAATGCAATCCATAATATTCTCAGAGATTAATACTGCCTCGCTGTCCCGCACATCATAATTCTTCCTTTGCACTGCAAAAACCATAAAAGTTACGCTTGCAACTATCAGTATTATAATAAGAAATCTGAAAAACCATAATACAAACTCGCTGCCCAGCAGCCCTTTTTTTGAATTTATCATTTTCATGAAATCTTTATATTTAATATCCCTTCCTTTTGTTCGGTTTCAATCCTGTTTTGCGTGAAGAACGGGTAGGTGTAACCCTGCCTTTCCTCTTTTGCTCTTGCGTTTACTTCTTTGTTGTTTACAGAAACAAGAAATTTGCCCTTGGTTATGACAATCTCTGTGCCCGGCTTTGCGGCATCAATGGCCAATGCAATCTGCTTTGCCAAAATCTGCTCTTTCACAGCCTCTCCAGAAGAGTAATTATTTATGAATTTCAATAAGCCCAGAAGTATCATTATAACAATTACAAGATAAATGACAAATTGGAACAGCTTTTCAAATCCCCTCTTGTCGTGGAAAGGAGATATTCTTGTATTCATCAGCATAAAAAACAGAAGATGTTAATAAATTTAGCGTTTCATCTCAGGGCGCATTTTCAAATCTTGTGCACACTTTCTCAATCTCTTTCTTGGTGTAGGGCATCAGGTATAGTTGAGCCTCACCGACACTCGTCTTCCTGAAAAATCCTATTTTGTTCATTAAATATTTTCCACCCACATATCCTAATGCAAGTTTTGCTGCTCCTGCAGCCGCTGCGCCGCCGATAATTGCAGTACCACTAGATACAGAAACTGCAGTAATTGTTGTAGCAGCAGCTGTCTGTTCAACAGCAACTATTGTAGCCATTACAGGCGCGGCAGCGCCGGCAGTAAAAACTGTAATAACCGCTGCTGTTCCTATAACTATAGCCCCAACGACGTCTGGATTGCTCTTCAACCAGCCATCTTTTTTCAAAGAGAATAATATTGCATAATCTTGTGATGTGTCGATATCCACATCAAAATTGCTAGGAAGATTAGTTTCACCGTCGTAAATATAGTTATAGTATGTTTTCTTAGTTAGTGGCATCTCAGTCTTATTCATATAGTCAAGCAAGCCTGTAAAAGAAGGAAAATTATTTCTCGTTTTTTCATCAAACTTTATAACATCACATACAAGACAGTAGCCTTCTGTCCAAAATTCTTGAGGCATAAAGTTCATTTCTCCCTTGCCAACCATGCTCCAGCATTCGGCCATTGCATCTGCAACCTTCTTTTTGATTTGCTCTTCTGTTCTGTAGCTTTTGTCAATCTTTATCTCTTCTGTTCTGCAGTTCAACGGCGTAGCCGCCTTAAATGATTCGCCCATTATAGGAGTGCTTCTTAGGATTATTGAAGTTCTGCATGCCTCTTTGTCAACCGCTTTGTAGGGATTAGAATAGTAAATACCAATGAATATAATCCCTGCACCAAGGATTATCAAAATAGTAATGACTATAAGCCCCCTTTCTAAGCCCTTTTTATCATCAAAAATTCTCATTTTTTATTTCCATATCTTAAATGTCCTGAATATAGAGAATAGTGCAAGGAGCAATAATATAAAAAAGGCAATCCATAATGCTATTTTAATCAGGAATTCCATCTCAAAGCCTTTTTTGTTCTTTAATATAAAATTCATTTTATTGCAACATCAAAAAACTCGTAATCCCCTGTCTTGTGGCGCGTTATTTCTATCTTGTTTTTTTGGGGTATTTTTATATATAAATCCTTTCCATTTTCTTTGAATGGCTTGAATATCCTGCATTCGGCATTTTTTCTGCAGTCAGCAGATTTGTCTATCAAGCCGATAATCTTTTCTGGTTTGCATATGCAAAGGCAATTCTCATCAGCGCAGAATGTTTGAGGCAGGATTTCTTTCTTGTTTGAGTTTTCCCCTTTCTCGAAGCTTACGAGATACCATCCTCTTGGCACTTCAAGAAGCAGTTTTCCAATTCCCTCAACTTCAAGTTTATTTATCTCTTGTTCTATTGATGCTAAAGTCTGCCCCGCCATCTCCTTTTCTTTTCCCGAGGAAAAAAATCCATAGATAATCACAATGAAATATAAAATGACTAAACCAAGTATGATTCCCAGCAGGAGGTCCAGCAGAAATTCCAGATTAAACGTAAATCCCCCTTTATGTTTCATTAAAGAACAAACAAAAAGAATTATTTAAAGTTTGCTGAATTTGTTCAGCAAGTATAACCGCTGCATAAGGTATCTTTGTCTGTGCATTCTATCTTGCTGAGCAATTGGCTGTCAGAACACTTTAATTTTTGTTCTGTTTTTGGATTATTAACGTCCAGTCCTCTTATACTCTTTTGAATACAGCAGAATTCCTGTTTTTGCTGGGTTGCGCACTGCAGATTGCATGAAGTAACTATTGCATCAACATTGCTTGTTGAGAAGAAACCTGTGAGCCTGCCCCATAGATTATTCCATCCCATCATAAATCCTGCTATGACTAAAACAAGAACGAGAACAGCAAGTATAAGCAATATTACAACATTTATGCTCAGGCCCTGTGCTTTCTTGTTCATTTTTTCCTCTTTTGCTATTTCTTAAAGAGCTTTGTTATGTCAAGAATGCCCTGCTGCATTCTTGAGCATCCTAAAATCCTTAAAGTATGCTCTTGTAAATCAAGGATTTTATGATTTTTAAAGGTTTTCTTTTTTAACTTCCGATGCCCTTGTTTATCGCCTTTGATATTTCTACAACCTCTTTCTTGCTCTGCTCAACCTCTGCCTCTTTTTTCCTTTTCTTTTCGCTTATCATTAGAATTTTTGCTAGTATATACAAGATAAGAATAAGTATTACTATCCCAATCAAGGTGGCAATTCCTGCAGGAGTTGTTATGGCATTTATGATAATCTCGGAAATGCCAACTATTATGCCCATATTTGCAAGTATAACTGCAAGTCCAAATCCTATCACAAAGCTCGTGAGATTAGAGAAAGAGCCGTATGTTGCCATAGTGTCATAAAGCAGAAAAACAAGAATTACCCATAAAGCAAAGGCTAATGCGAAAGCCAGGTCCTTTGTGCATTCAGCTCCAATTAATGGCCTGAAAAATACGCTTCCATTATCGCAGACAGAACCAATAACATTTCCAGTATTGATTAGAATATCTTTTGTCGTATCAACAAAACCGCTCATATCCGCTTTAACAAAGTTTAGGGCTATCAATGAAAGAAGAACAGATAAGATTATTATCTTTAATCTAGATATTTTCATAAATCAACTAAGACTAAGCAGTTTAAAAGATTTTTCTTATTTTGCTTTTGCTATCATCACAATCAAAAGAAGGACTACTATTGCAATGATTATCCACTGGATGATTTGTTTTGGTCTTCCTATATGCTCCATTTCTTCGCCAACTTCTGCCAAAGCGTTTGCTCCTGCTTTTATTTTGAATTTTGCCTCGCGAAGAGCTTTTATTCTTTTCGCATTCGTAATCCAACTTACCGCCCACCCTAAACCAAAGTGAGCAAGCAGGAATGCAACAAAAGTTATTCCTATTACCGCAGCAACACTAAAGCTGCCTAATGCGGCAGTTGCTTCAAACATGTAGCTGTTTAATTGGCTTACCCATCCAGCATTTGCCGCAATAACTGCTAAACCAAATCCTATTATCCATCTTGTTATATCTGAAAAAACCACTTCTAAAATGTCTGCAAAGGCAACAAATAATATAAGCCAAATCATTAGTTGGATAACAACTAGGTTTGGTTGACTAAAAGTATCAGAAAATCCAAATATCGTTGTTCCAATAGTTTCTAAAACTGGTGTAGCCATCACAAACGGCAAAACTATCATTATTGCCAGTAAAGATGCAAGAAGCAATTTGCCTGTATGTTTCATATTTCTATTACCTTTGAGGAATTTAAATATCTTTTGGTGTTTTGCCCCTTATTGTCACAGAAAAGCAAAAAGGGAAGCATAAAACCTGCTTTTATTCCTGCTGTTTCCGCCTTGCCCAAATCCTCAAGATATGGCTTGATGTAATCTTTCCAGAAAAGAGTGATGCTTACTACTACAATAACCAAAACTGCCAGAACAATTATAATCTTTATTACCTTTTCAATTTCCAAGTCCATTTTTTATTTTTACCTTCCGAATTTTAGCAGGTTAAGAAATTTTTCCATTAAGTCAGAGCCCCTGCCTTTTAATATCATAATTCCCAAAACCCCGATAATCAAAACAAACAAGGCGATTATCCATTTTACAAGCTCTTCAAATTCAAGCCCTCTTTTGTCCATAACGCTAAAAATATTTTATAATTAATAAATCTATCCATTTAATATAATTCGAAAAGGTTTTAATTAGGATTTATTCTTTAAAATCTATGAATCTCGGGAAAAAAGGGAAGACGTATGCGGGCATTGTTGCAGGCTCTTTGTTATTTTTGTCTGCTTTCTCAAGCCCCTGCATTGCAGAAGAGAAAAAGATTGAGGTGACTTTCAAGAGAAAGGGCTACAATGTCAAGTTTGATGATGAAAAATTCATTTATAGCATAAATCCGAATGAAAACAAGGAAAAGAGAAGAGAGGTTTTGGCATCTGCTATAATTGACGATATTGTTCAGGGAGCAAAAAAGAAGCAGCTCATTCTTGAAGAAAAGATAGATGAATTCTTATATGCAAATCCCAGCCGCATGGAATTGAATGCAGTTGACAAGGATATTGATTTCGGGATTTCGCATGAAAGCCCGTTGTACATCGAGCAACCGAAATTAATTTTAAAATCTTTCAGGGAAGGCAAAAAATTGCAACTTGAATTCAAGCTTGACTCCCAGGACTATGTCATAAGATGGTTCAGGGATTCTGGGATAATAATGAGCTGGCCAAAAGACACGCAGATAATAAGGAGAGTTGACAGGGTTTATGAATTTGACTTGAATTCCAAGGATTCGTCAGGAAGGTTTAATCTAAAAGAGATTTCATTCCCCGAAGAAAAGGAAGTTGCAGGAATGATTATAGATTCCATAGAACAAAGGCTTAGGGATTTCGCAAAGGAAAAATATGGCATTGTTGCAGAAGCATTTTTATCACCCATAGAATTTGAGGAATGGCTTGAGGGAAAAGAGAAAAGCAGGAGGGAAAACAAAATAAAATCAAAAATTGCTGGCAGGAATTATGCAAAATACCAACCTGCAGCATCTATGTCTCAAACATTCCAGTCGCCATTTGAGGCTGGAAGAATATTCACTATAGAATTTGAGGGCAAGCCCAACAGGATTGACTTTTTTGTAAATACAAATCTTTATCCAAGTCCTCTGAATCAGGAAAAAGAGGCAACTTCAACAAAAAGCAATTCAATACTTCTTAAAGCAATCTCGGCATACTTGGACGAGCCGACAGAAAAAACAACTGCGGGAGCAATAATAAAATTAGGCAGAACAATTGAGGAGAGAATTGACGAATTTTCAGAAGAGCATGAAAATAGAAAATTAAATTCTTTTGAGGAGAAAGAAATCTTTTATGAGAAGCTTAAATCCTTGGATTCGCAGATTTATCCATTTATTACGATGCTAGAGGAATTGAAGGAAAGAAAACTAACAGGAAATCTTGACGGGATTAGGGAATATAAAAGATTCAAGCAAAATGTTTATGGAATACAGAAAGCGATTATGCCGTTAAAAAGCATCCTTATAAAATATGAAGAGAATGATGGATTAAATGTAAGCAGAACAGAAGACCTTCTAAAGGTTATTGTGGGGGCAGTAAGACATTATGCTTCAGAGAATGGGCGATATCCTGAAAGTTTGGAAGCTCTTGAGAGAGAGGGATATATTAAGGAATTAAAAAATGATGAATGGGGCAGTAAATTATTTTACAGAGTAGTCAGATTTAATGACGGAGAGACTGGCTATGACATAAGGTCTGCAGGAAGAGATGGCAAGTTTGAGGAACTTCCCTTTAACGGAGATGATATATGCACTGCTTCTACCATGCCCCCTTAACAGCTCAACCACTCACTAAACCGCCGGTTGCAACCGATGCAAGTGATGAGAGCGTGATTATTGCAATCAATGCAACTATAAAATAAAGCAGGAAGCCAATTCTCAGGTTGTTTGCTATCTGTGTTTTTTCATTGAGGCTGTCAACGCCAGATTCAACAGTAACAAGTGTCTTTGTAAGAATGAATATTATCTCAATTATGTACAATCCGACTATAATCTGCAGATGATATGGCGGAATCATTGTTGAGATGTTGAACATCTGTGTTAATGTTGAAATATTGCCCATCTCTCCCATTTCTGCGCCAGCCTGCTGCATCGACATAACTATCTCCAGTTTGCCAAGTATTGTTGTTATCATTGCAGCCAGCCCCACAACTATCCCTGCAAGCACAGGTGCCAGGAATGTCATGTTGCTTCTCATATCAGAAACAATGTCTGCAAGCAAATCCTTCAATCTCTCATTTATCTTATGTATATTCTTTACATACTCTGAAATGCTCATCAATGCCCTCGCAGCCACTTGCAACCCCTTTTTTACCGCCTCAAGCATAATTTGCATTGATGTTCTTATCAGTGTTGATGGATAGTAAAGGATTGCTCCCCGCCTTCTGTTAAAAATTGCCATTTCAAGGGACATTCCCAATTGATTGATATTTGAGTTGACTATCTTGAAGAAATCTTCAGTTGGTGTGCCTCTTACTGATTCAGCAACCCTGCCAAAAGCAATTTCTGCAGGCAGCCCGTCACCCAATCTGTTGCCCAGCTGGAATAAAGATGATGCAAATTCCTCCTCCAGCCGTTTTGTCGCCTCTCTTGTCTTTATCAGCTTTTCTGTTTTAAGCTTGTAGGAAATAGAGAAGAATAGCGCTATTCCCAGGGGTATAAACAAGCTTAACACAACAGCACCTAATCCAAAAGGTCCCGTCACACCAGAAGTTGTTTGCTTGAATTCAAATAAACTAAGCCCCCCCCAAAAGGGTATTTTTATGTCCTTTTGGATTCCAAGCATTTCAGGAAGCGATGTAAATTGGAATATAAGGGGCAGCAATCCAAGTATTATCAACGGCAAAGCAACAAGCGCCCCGGTAAGATATGGTTTTTTGCTTGCATAAAATGGATAATCCGGATTGCTTTCAAGAAGTTCTGTCTCGCCGTAACCACCGGGCCTTTTCTTTAAAACACCGTCTGTAAGATAAAAAACAAAGAATGGGACTATAATGTTAAATAGAATCATCACATGATACCATTTTAATGCGCCCTGAATCAATGTTGATGCCAAGGGAAGCATTGCAAGGGTGAGTGTTGGCAGTACTATCCCAAGCATATAAAGATTTGTCAATGGCTCTTTTACTTCATGGGTGTAACGGAGCATCTTCTCGTAAACGCCGTCAAGAATTACAGTCAATGCCTTTTCAAGGGTTTGTATCCTTCTTGTTTCGCTTGGCTCATACAGGCTGCTTTCAATAAGATGAAATGCCTCTATGAACTCTATGCTGTAATCCCTCCATGTTTCAAGATATGCATCAAGGCTTTCTTTCGTTGTGCTGTATTTGCCTATCTCAACATCCCAGAAAATCTTTTTGAAGTCCAATGCCAAAGGCGCCTGCAGATGCTCTGATGCAAATTTGATTGCACGCTCAAGATTGCTTGTGTGCCTCATATATACAACAATATAAAGGATGCAGGGAACCATCTGCGAGGATGCCTGCAGACGCCATGCCTGTGCGATTCTTGAGGGAATGTTTGTGATGTATGAGAATATGAACAATGATAATATGAGCAGAAGGAATATGGCGAGGATTGAAATTGTTCCGGTTAATGCATAAATCCCCGCAATCAGCAATGCAGAAGCAAACACGATTAATATAAGGGATAATAAAGCCAGTGCTGCAACATCATCTGCAGTAATTCCAAGATGTGCGATTGAAAGCTGCTTGTTTATCCTTTCTGCATCATCTTTTTTTAATTTTATTTTTAATGACGAGCCCGCATTCTTGCATAACCTTTCGAATCTTGTCAATTGCGGCATTACCTCTTCCTTGAATTCATTGTACTCCTTGCTATATGAAGTGCTTTTTTCAGTTGATATTTCTGATTCTATCTTTGCAGCATATTTTCTTAGAATATCTCTTGTATCTATTACCCCTCTTTTTTTCATTTTCAGTGAAAGTATTTACTTATAATTATAAAGAAAGAGCCTTTTATATTTTTTTGGTTAGAGAAAGAATACAACTCGATGCCCTATTTATTCTGCATATCTCTTTTTGGACTTCTCTTTCCACTCAAGAATCATTGTTTGTATTTTTTTTGAATTCAAAATAATAGTTGCAATTATATCCAAGACTATTGTTCCAATAATTATTCTCCACTCAAATCCAAAATACTTGTTTAATGCATAAGAGCCTCCTGTCAATAATAATATAAATATTAAATAAAATAGAATTTTATAGTATTTATCTATTAAATGCCATAGCCTTTCCATAATTCGTTCTTTTAAACCTTTCCTTACAAAGAGAATTAAAGTTGTAAAATGTAAACTTACCGCAATGAAAAATAGAATTGTTATTACGATAGAGAATAGTCTTGCATAGTTCTCTATTCTACTCGTTGCGGGGGTAATAGCTATAACTAAAAATAATCCGCCCATAATGCTATAAAATAATAGTTTCTCTAATGTGGAAATTCTTTCTTTTAATTCATAGATTGGAACTGATGATATAAGTGATATGTACTCCTCTTCTTTTTTTGTTTTCAGTTCATTAATTTTTCTATCTAACTCTTTTTCACCCTTCTTGGTAATGCATATATTCCCCCCTAATAGTTTTGATTTATTTACCAATTCTTTACTTTGTAAGTATTCTATTATTTTGATAAATCCACTAAAATCAATGTCTATATAATCTGGTTTTTGATAGTATAATTCCGCAGGATTTGCTCCTAATGTTTGATGAGAAGTAGATACTGCAATTAAAATCCAAGTTTGTATGTAATTATCTGATTTCATTTCAAATCTTTTTTCTTTTAATCTCTTCTTTAATCCAGTTCTGCCATTCCTTGAGCACAATCTTGCCTTCGGGCAATCCAATATCTTCCCTTACTTTGTCTGATATCTCATGAAATGCATTATTGCTTTTTGCATTAAAGGGCGCTTCCAGTAATTCAGGCATGCCTAATCTATCTGCAATTTTCACTGTTTCTTCTTTTATATTTGCTCTTAAAAGGATATTATCCCATACAGCATCCCAGTTGCCAGCCCACCCCTTTACATTCGCCGCAATTGCTTTTATCACCTCGCTTTCGCCTGAAATCAGGTCAGGGGTTGCCTCCAGTTCATCTCTTTGGACATTGTATCTTATCAAATCAACAAATCCCTTTTCTTCCAAAGGATCCTTTGTCCAGTGTTTTCTTACTTCTGTCAATGACATCATTCTTTTCCATGAGTGCATTCCATCAGCAGATTTTACAGGGTTTACAACAGTTATGATGTCTGTTGCCTTGAAGCTTGTTATCGGAACCTGCAAATCATTGACTACCCTGTCAAATACACCATAAGGCGATGCGCCATGAATTGTGCCCGCAACAACATTTGCCAATGCACCAACTCTCATCGCCTCATAGAGCGCTCTCGCTTCTATAGACCTTACCTCTCCAACAATTAAGGACGAATCCCCTAAACGGAGTGATGCTCTTATCCCCTCATCTGCGGAAATCTCTGTTGTTTCTTTCAGCAATGCTGCCCTGACCTTCATTCTCAGTATGTCATATCCAAGCTTTCTTAGTGCATCAACAGGCAGTTCCAGGGTATCTTCCAGCACAATTATCCTGTATTTGGGCATTATCTCCAACATCAAGCTTCCAAGAAGGGATGTTTTGCCTGCGCTTCTTGTCCCTGCAACGAGCAATGTTCTTGAGCCATCAATCAAGAAAGATAGCAATCCTGCAGACAATGGATTCAGCATCTTGTTTTTTATGAATAATGGCAGCGTCCAAGGATTATCACGATGCCTTCTGAATGTATAAGCTAGTCCATATGGCGAGAGAGGCTGTTGTATCACAGCAACTCTTGCCCTTACTTTCTCAAGAACTAAGTCAGTATCAAGTATAGGATTTGCTTCATCAAGAGGCCTTCCAGAAAGCATTCTGAATTTTGCAGCCCACGAATCTGCATCCTCTACACTGGGGATTATATTGGAGACGCATTCATCATAGTCCTGATGCCTCACAAATATTGATGTTTGCCCTATTGGCGCATTTATTACAACATCTTGCAGTTTCTCATCCTGCAATAGCACTTCAATCAAGCCAAAACCAATTGTATGCCTGACAAGGATTGTTGCCAGCCTGTTCAATTGCCTGTAACTCAATTTTATTTTCTTGTTTTCAGAAAGCTCCTGCAATAAATCCCTTGCAATATTGAAGAAAACAGTTCTTGTTCTTTCTGGATCAGTGAATTCCTCTGCTTTTGGCCTGTGCTCAATCAAAACATTTCTTGCAAGGTCAAGAAGGCTGTACTGCTCCTCAGGCAGGACAAATTCAGGCGGGGTGATATGGTAAAGATACTTTGTTTCATTCGGGCGTTTCAATATCGTAACAACACTCTTGTCATATCCATGAGAGATTTCATATTCGTTGATTATCTCTGCGCCCCCCGGAATAGAAGAGATTAATCTCGTGAATGTAAAATTAGGGATTACGTCTGTCCTGAAAATGTCCCTGTAAATGCTTCTGTCACCCAGATGATAAGCCTCAATGGACTGCTTTGACTGTTCTATTAATTTTGTTTTTTCAAACAGCTCAATTATCTTTGAAAGCGTCCTTATATACGTGTCCTCGCAGGTTGAACACGATTCCGGCAGTCTCTTTGCATTTATTCTCTCCTCCCTCAATAATCTTTTTGTTTCAACATAACAGCCGATAGGGTCCTGCTTTAGCAGTGTTAACACGATATAATTCAGGGAGTTGTATCTTTGTCCTAGGCATTTTTTGCATGTTAAAGGGGCAAGCCGCTCAATACTCAGGATTTTTTCCTGTTTCATTAAATAAGTGTATAATTGGGCAATTTCAACAAGCATACCCACTTGGGTGAAATCATGGCTGTAATTCCTTTGCTGGACAAATACTACTCTTGAAATATTTGGGCTTTCAATCAGTGAATCAATTGTCCTTGCCATGCACACGGCAGAATCAGAAATGCTTGGCACAATTGTGGCTCCCATATAGTTTATGTACATTATATCCTGCCCTGCTTCCCTGACTACCTCATAATCATAAACTACAGTACCTTCGCGAAAAATCATTCTTTACAATTCCTCTTTAATAGCATAATAAAAGAGAATTAAAATACCTTTCGATATTCTATAAATAATCATCATAAAAAATCAAAAATCCTTTTCTGTTTCTTAAACTCCTCAATAATCCTGCTTCTTCCGGTAAATTGGGATATGGGCATTCGCAGTCTTTTTTGCGCTGCTTGCAGCGCCTCATTTAATGTCTGGAATTTTTCAGGCTTCTTGGAAAAGGCATTCCTGCTTGCCTCCCTTAATATTCCAACACCGCATGGCGCCCAGTATTCTTCCCTGCACTCCCGCATAATGATACAAGAGGATTGTCGTTTAATCTCCTCAAGATATTCCGCAACCGCAAGCCGGTTTGCATAATATGCCCCTGTAACCTGCGAGGCATAATCTTTTCTTCCATTAAATAATTCATAGTCCTGTGCAAGGTATACTTGAGAGGACAGATCAGGGTTCCATGCAGAGCCGGGCATCTTCGCCTCTATCACCTCAAAGCTGAATGCCCTTGGCATTAACAGGATTTCATAATGGTTCCCAAGATATTCTGAATTAAATAAGAGGAATTCAGAAATCGGGTTGTAATCCCTTATTTTTTCAAGAAGAATTTTTGAAAGGGTGTCGTCTGTTGCGGTTGTCGCCCATCTTGAAGGGACAAGCCTTCGCTGCATCTTCAGCCCGAGCAGTCCAGCCGCGAGAACCTTTATTATATTGCTGACTTCTGTTCCTGATTTGTACAATTCTCTTATCGCATTGCTTGCCTTTAAGTCATAATCGCTTGTCACATAATCCGTTTTTCTTTCAACCTTGGGGTTTTCCTCCAATCTCACCCTTTCAAGGGGCGCAGGATTACCAATGACTGGCATATGCAAGTCAAGACTGAATTTCATATACGGCTTTTTCTTCAGTTTGAATTCTGTTGCAACTGGTTTGCTTGAAAGTGCAATCTCCTGCATTATGCTTGTGAACCTATTGCTTTTCTTTACATTGCTCTGGAACCTGCTGTAAATTAACTGGCTGCGGAACTGCATTATCTGCTCTATTGTTGCCTGCTCCTTAAACCATGACTCTGGCATGCTTAATCTTTCAGTAGAGCCGTACTCCTCAGGAGCAAGTATTCCGGTGAAAACTGCAGGATACTCGTATCTCCCGACAAAGATTTCTGGCGCGCTTCCGGAGAATTCAAGATTTATTTTTGGCTGGAATTTTTTCAGGGAGGCAAGAATTCTGCAGGGTTTCCCGCATAAGCCCTTGCCCTTGCATAACATGCATTTTGATTCCATAACCAAGAGAAAATCATTCGGGGTATTAAAATTTATTTAGTCTTCTTTGTTCAGAGAAAGTTTTATAAATAATTGATGTTACTTTACAATAAGGAAAGGCACTCAAAAGATGGCTCCCAAAAATATCTCTGCAAAGAAAAGCTCAGACATATCTAGAAATACTATTCTTATTTTGCTGATACTTACAATAATCCTTTCAGGCATAAGCACTTGGGTAATACTTGATACTCTGGATAATGTGAAGCAGAGTTACCTTTCTTCATTGCAGTCACCTTCAGTGAGCCATGGGCAGATAATGGTAGGAATCTTGCCAAATCCCGATTTGATTAAGGAGATACCAAAGTGAATTTTTGCTAGGGGAGAAGAAACATTAAAATAAATTTATAAAAGATATAAGAGGATTAAATGGAAATTTCAAACAAGGCGCTTGCAATATTGCTTGTTCTTGCAATAGTTGTCTCAATCGGCGGAGCGGTTATAAACATAGCAAAAATGAGCGAGTTCTCAGGAATAATACCAACAATAAAGGGGATAACGGGGATGGGGACAACAGGAACAGTTAATGTCTCACTGCAGGCAACAACAAACCTCAATGTAACACAAACGTTTACTGATTTCGGCGTCGGCTATGTCACAACAAACACGTTCGGGGCAAGGGTGAACTCAACAGGAAACAAGACAAACTGGACAGTTATCGGAGTTTTCAACCCGCTGAATCTCCAGCTGGAGAACATAGGGAACGTCAACCTTTCAGTCAGCGTATCTGCGGACAAGAGCGCAGCAAACTATCTCGGGGGCACGAGCCCGGTATTCCAGTTCGCAGCAATAACAAAGACACCAGATGTCTCTGCCTGCGTAGTAGGATATAATCTTCAGTCAACATTAGCCAATGTGCCTTTGTCAACAACAACGGCAAATGTATGCTCCAACCTGGGCTTTGTCGCAGCATCAAACGAATTGAATGTAAGCATAGAACTGATTATTCCATACGACGCTCCTGTGGGAAACAAGACAGTTACACTGACATTCAATTCAACACAGGCGAGTGCTTGAAAATATTTAACGCTTCTATCAGCATTAAATAATATAAATAAAAAGAAAAATTCTTATAAAAAATAAAATCAGGACTTTCCCAGTCTTTCTCAATTGGGGTTTATCCCTTTAAGTCGCTTATGCCCAGCATCAAGAAAAGCAGCCCTACGAGGATGACTCCAATAATTATTCCGCCTTTTATGAACTGTACAGTCGCTGTTCCCCATGCCGCATAGTTAATTGCCAAGACAATTGGTGCAATAACCAAAATCAGACCAAGCAAAACTTCAAGCCATTTATTCATTTTTGCCCTCCTTTAGTTAAACCCTCAAACAGAACCAAATTTAAATATTTTTCGTTAGTATCCATTTATTATTTCCTGCAGCCCTTTCCAGTTCCTTCCTATGTTTATGTCAAATTCCTCATTAACTTTTTTTATACTTTTGACAACATTTATCCCCAGGCAGTATTCTATCTTGCTTTTTTTGGCAGTATCAATCATCTCTTTATCCTCTTCTGAATCCCCCGCGATAGTAATTATTTTTGGCGTGTGGGAGGAAATCAGTTCTTCAATGACCTTGTACTTGCCAAATTCCCTGTAATATGCCTTATCAAACCCTAGGAGATACTCATAAGGCATACCAATCCTTTTATCTGTTCTTGTTACTAGAACTTGCTTTTGATGGGGGCAATTTTTGTTGAGATAATCAAAAAATTCAGCTATTCCTGGATATAGCCTTTTATGTGCTTTTTCCATGCTTACTCCCCCGTTCCTTTCTAAGTCCTTGTCAAATCTTGTAAAGTAATGCTGCCATATCTCAAATCTGTTTTTTCTCCCCATTTTAGCTATTTTAAATAAAGAAATAATGCCCCAAAGCATTGTCATTGGGTTATAGAAAAAATCCCATTTTACAAACTTCTTTGTTGGGGAATGTGCTATTGAATCGTCCAAATCTGATACAAAGAAATCTGAATTCAGGATTATCCTTTTTATATCTTCTTTGGGTATATCATCCTTTGCAACAACCCATTTGTTCTTCTCATATTTTGTAGGCTTTATTATATATTGCATGAAATAGGAAAACAAGGAAATCTATTTAAGAATTTTTTGGGTTAAATTTTTTTATGAAAATTAATGCTATCCCCTTCTCTGCTTCATTCTTAGGACTGCAGGAACACCAAATGCCTCAACAAAATGGGCTATTGAGACATAGCTCTTTATGTTCTCGTAGCCGAAATTATATCCCCTTCTTCCTTCCCTGTCTTTTAATTCTCCTATTTTTATTGCATTCTTTATTGATTTGAGGATATTCTTTCCGCTTGAGTAATCCATTATTTCCTTGAATATCTCAATATGCCCTGCGCCAATCCCCTCAAGAAGCCCCTTGTTTCTTGCATGCACATCAGAATCGGCAACAATTCTTATCTTGTGCTCACTTAATCTTTTTGCCAAGTTTTCAGCATTCTTGTTTACATCATAACCGGTTAAGTCCCCGTTTGTCAGGGATGAAATAAATTCCAATGGCAATCTCAATGAAGGGATGCAGTATGAGTTCCATTCTAATACTACATCACTCTTAAATTCCTTGCATATGCCTTCTAGCTCTTTTTCTTTGTCTTTTGTTATTGACTTGTACTCATGGTCAGCATCAGCGTAAGGATGGTCAAGTATTGCAATGCCTTCATTCTTTATTATTGATTCTATGCACTTTTCAGTTCTCGGAAAAGGTCTTTCTTTTCTTATGTCCAGCTCGGATATATCTCCTATGCCTAAGAAGTGAAAGTTCTCATTCCCATTCATGTCTCCAGTCATTATTTCTGTAGCTCTTAGAATATAAGACGTCTTCTTTGTTTCTTTGTTATAGACAGTGATGCATGTTCCATTATCTCTTCTTGCATCATATTCATCTTTTGGCAGCTGTCTCGCTTTTTTGGATATCTCTGGGAAAACATCCTCTTTGTATCTTTCAAGCCCAAGAATATTTATCCCCTTTTTTTCGGCAGCTGAAATCAAGTCCTGCAGGGAGTAGTTCTCCAAATAGGGATGGACATGCAGGTCAATCTTTGCCTTGTCTGGAATGCCATTTTTCATTATTCTGCTTGACTTGAATCGTTTAAAAATCTTTCTATCTTTTAACTATCTGTAAGTGGTAATAAATACTGCTCAGATAAAATCAGAAATCTTATGCTTCCATTCCTCATGGATGAGCCATAAAACAAGAAGAGCGGCATCAATTGCAGGGGGTATTGTTATGTCAGCAATCTCCTTTGAAAAAGGCAGGATGTATATAAGATTCCATCCCATGCTGAAATGGCTGAAGGGATAGAGTGGCATTATATACCCCACTACAAGAACATCAAGGACTAAATGGATAAATGTGCCGAATGCAACAACAAAGAATATCGTGCTTAATTTCATGTGATGCTTTCCTATCTTTCTTGATTTTACTTTTATTGCCAGCAATCCGAGCAATAAGAAGAATAGCGGCACAAATAATGTATGCGAGAATGTCCTGTGCACAGCTTCAAGCGCGAAACCGCTTGAGTAAAGAAACCAGAAAACAATGATATCCAAATCAGGAAGCAGTCCCGCAATTCCGCCTATAAGGACATAATGAAGCGGGAATTTTTTCTTGTCTTTTATTATGTAATCGCGAAAAATTTCAAGCAGTATAATTGGAACAAGCACATGGGTAACTGAATGAGCCATATTCCTGATTGTATTTTCGAGTTTAAAAATCTAATCTGCTGGCAATCCAAGAATTAAGAAAAGCTTTAAAAAGCATTCTTGTTAGTGTATTAAAACAAAATAATCAAGAAATAATCAAAAAATGGCAAAAGGAATGTATTATTATCTTCGTCAGGCATGGAAAAAGCCGTCTGCTGAGATGATTAGGCAGAGGACAATTGAATGGAGAAAGCAGAATGTTTTTACAAAGCTGGAGAAACCAACAAGGCTTGACAAGGCAAGAGCCCTCGGCTACAAGGACAAGGCAGGATTTGTTGTTGTCCGTGTCCGCATCGTGAGGGGCGGCAGAAAAAAGACAAGACCGACAAAAAAGGGAAGGAGAAGCAAGAGGCAGAGTATAAGAAAAACCCTGAAGATGAATTACAGGTTTGTTGCAGAGCAGAGAGTTGCAAGGAAATTTCTAAATCTCGAGGTGCTTAATTCATACTGGGTTGGAAAGGATGGAATTCATTATTTTTATGAGGTTATACTTATTGACCCATCAAGGCCAGAGATTCAGGCGGATGAGCAGTTAAAGTGGATTTGCGATAATAAGAATCGAGGCAGGGTTTTCAGGGGATTGACAAGCGCGGGAAGAAAGTCGAGAGGACTAAGGAATAAGGGCGACAGGGCGATAAAGCTAAGGCCTTCATTAAGGGCCCATAATCGATTAGGCAGATAAAACTATAGTTTCAGCACAGTACAATCTTTCAATTTTAATTGTTGCTTCACAATTCTTATTTTCTTTCTTTTCAGAGAATTTTTCTGCCTCTTTCTTTATCATTGTGCTGTATTCAGCAGGCAGTTTTTCCATCTCTTTAATGATAAACTCTAATTCATTTTCAGTTTTTCCTGAGGATTCATATTTCTCTCTTGCATCGATAAAGCCACCAATGTAATAATTGGGTGGCAGCATCTTCATTATGCTATACATCTTACTTCTGAACTCTTCAATGCTTAAGTCTTCATTCATAAAATACCTCTTTTATTTTTGTTTTTAATCCTTTTCCTTGAACTTATGCCTCATAATTTAACAACATTTAAAAATGGGATTTATGCAAATTTATTAAAATGAAAATCAGGGCAGAAGTTTCAGGAAGGCATGTGCATCTTTCAAAATATGATTTGCATAAATTATTTGGCGATGATTATGGGCTGAAAAAGAAGCGTGATATTTCCCAGCCAGGGCAGTATGTTGCGCATGAAAGGGTTACATTAGCAAATGGCTTGGGCAGGATAGAGGATGTCAAGATACTGGGGCCTGTAAGAAGCAGGACGCAGATAGAAATTCTCGCAGAGGATGCAGGAATCCTCAAGGTAAATGCGCCGATAAGAAAATCAGGAGACACAGGGAATTCGCCTGGCATAAAAATCATAGGCCCGCTTGGAGAGATTGATGTTCAGGAGGGCGTGATAAGGGCAGAAAAGCATATTCATCTCTCGCATGAAGATGCAGGGGAATTTGGATTAAAGAACGGCGATTATGTTAATCTCAGGATTAATGATAAAATAATCAATTGTTTCGTAAGGGCGGGAAAAGAGCATAAGTCAGCGATTCATTTTGACAAGGATGATGCAGCAAGTTTAGGAATAGACAAAGATACTTTTTGGGAGATTATAAAGTCATATATAGACGAGGGTTCTTAATATTCCTCTAATGTTGACGTGTCCCCGATTGGAAGGCCAAGCTCTTTTGCTTTTAACAACCTGCGCATGATTTTTCCGCTTCTTGTCTTCGGCACTTTTTTAACAAA
>Ga0209541_10001773_pt1 | contig 42149 bp, 44 predicted proteins | sample RifCSPlowO2_01_FD_184027 | JGI IMG/M metagenome (GOLD analysis project Ga0209541, IMG submission 184027) | Groundwater microbial communities from Rifle, Colorado - Rifle CSP2_plank lowO2_0.1 (SPAdes) (version 2) | ecosystem: Environmental > Aquatic > Deep subsurface > Groundwater | place...
CAAGCTCCATAGTTTCTAGGACACAAAAACATCAGAGTTTTCCACCAATTCTGTGACTTGTGGATTGATGGGGAAAAACTCTGAGTGTGCTCAAAAACCGCTCTGTCATGACCATCTGTGATGTGGTTTTTGACAATCCAGCGATTTATCCAGACAAATGGATTTTTTCGTGTAACGGCAGAGTATCTGAATTGTAAACTTTTTTTCCCCAAAATTATTATCTTCTGTGCCTTGCGAACTGTCTCTGTCGTTGCGGACGATGAAATCCACCATGGGTTCCAAACCTGCCTTGCGGTCTCTGTGCGCGTAAGAACGGAACCTCTTCGAATTCTGGAACCTCTAACTTATGAATAAATAATGACCTGTCATCAAGAACACGACGGAAATTTTCGTAATCTTCCTGAGTCAAAAGCGAAATAACGTTGCCATGGTTTCCGGCTCGTGCGGTTCGACCAATTCGGTGAACGTATTCCTGTGATGTCTTTGGTATGTCGTAATTAATAATGAGACTGACATCTTTAATGTCCAGACCGCGTGCTGCTACATCGCTCGCTACAAGAACATCGAGTTTTGCTTTCTTGAATTCATCCATGACAAAGTTGCGTCTGGTTTGTGACAAGCCGCCATGAATTGGCTCTGCTTTGACGCCCTGTTTTGTAAGGTTTCTACTGACACTGTCGACAATGTGTCGTGTCGCACAGAACACAATGGCTAAACCTTGCGACTTTTTCATCAGATGAACAAGCAGAGAAAATTTTCGGAAACGTGGTACTTCATAATAATGCTGTATCAGCTTTTCTTTATCCACATATACTTCCATCTTCACTTTCTGAGGATTTTTCATGTGCGACTTTGCGATGTCCATGATATCTGCGTTCATCGTTGCGCTGAACAGGAGTTTTTGAGCGTTGTGTGGGATTTGTGACAGAATTTTCTGGATGTCTTCGATGAAGCCCATCTCAAACATCTTGTCCGCTTCGTCGAGCACAAGAATTTTTATGTGGTTTAATCTTAGTGTTCCGCGTTCAAGGTGGTCAAGCAATCGTCCTGGTGTTCCAACAACAACGTCTGCACGCTTCAGATGATCAAACTGTGGATTGATTGAAACTCCACCATAAACTTCTGTAATGTATGTTCGTCTGTATTTGGTAAACTTATAACATTCTTTGCTTACCTGACTACACAGTTCTCTTGTTGGAACGATGACGAGAAGCTGCAAGCCTTTGCCTGGTACGACGTGCTCCAACGCAGGAAATCCATATGCAACCGTTTTTCCTGAGCCTGTGTGTGACAAGCCGATAACATCGTTGCCCTGCTGGATGAGTGGAATGCACTTTTCCTGAATTTCTGTGAATTCGGCAAAACCAAGGTCGAGGAGTGCTTTCTCAAACTCTGGCTTAAGCTTAATTTGTTTTATGTTCATATTTTATTTACTTTTACGTCTGTTTTTAATACTTTTGGTTCAATTCACCTCAGCTGCTGCGATTGAGTAGTCACAAAACCTTATATTTGACAAAGCTTTTCAGCCTTCAAACGCGTTAACCCAAAGACGATAGAAGGTCGAAATACAATCAATCTGTGTGTGCCCGTATTTCGTAAAGTCAAACGGGATAAGCACAGAGGCGCAGTACCTCTGGGACGGGGGAACTTGAAGCTTGTTGGAGCATCCATTGGGTATGCTATGAAACAAGAAGCCTCACAATTTGCTGTGTGGGTGGTTCACAGGTTTGCTCGAGAATTCAGGCAAAGACCTATCTATAAATTTTGCTCAATTTAGGCAATGTCATCTTCGATGTGTTGTGGACGTTTTAGTAGTCGTGTGAGTAGAAGGAAGGTGATAAATTAGAACGTACGTTTTATTTTTTACTCATTCTTTTCGTAACGGCGGTGACTGGTCGAATCGCGTTCATAAGCATCAACTTGTCCAAAGCTTAAACCGAGTGTGACGAGCAAAGCGCACTTTGCGTGAAAATTATCTGACGTTCCCACTTAACTTTACATTATCTTCAATCTATAAGCCGAAAAATCTTAAATGGGCATGTGCAATGTTTATGTGATGAAGCCTCTATTCATTTCGCTTCTTGTTCTTTTATTGACATGTCAGAAATGAACATTCGCAAGCTTTGGTTTTAGCTCGTGTGTCCTTGAAATTCTGTTATTTCTCAAAGCCACTGGACAACTCATTTTCAAAAATAAGCTCAAAAGCCACTGGACAAATTTCCGGACGTGCGCGTGAGATTTATAAACCAAACTCTCTCGAAAATGTGTTATACCTAAAAACCGTTAAAGCATATGATAACATACAAAGAGCAACCAAATACTGACGAAGAAATCTTTCAAGTACTTCATCCGCTCGTTAGGCAATGGTTCGAACAAAAATTCAAAACATTCGGGTTACCACAAAGATATGCCGTTTTGGACATTCATTCGCGAAAGAATATTCTTGTTTCTGCACCCACGGGCAGCGGTAAAACGTTGACTGCTTTTTTATCTATTCTTAACGAGCTGATTGATTCCGCTCACAAGGGCATTCTTGAAGACAAAACTTATTGCGTCTATGTTTCTCCTCTCAAAGCTCTGAATAATGACATCCACGTCAATCTCATTGCGCCGCTAAAAGAAATGGAAGTACTTGTAGGAAAAGAGCTGGGCATTCGTGTCGGTTTGCGCACGGGCGATACGACTCCCAAAGAAAAAGCTGCTATGTTGAAAAAAGCACCGCATATTCTTATCACGACACCTGAATCATTGGCGATTTTGCTGAATTCACCCAAATTTTCAGAGCATCTTCGTTCTGTGCAATGGTGCATCGTTGATGAAATCCATGCACTTGCTGAAAACAAGCGTGGCGTTCATCTGTCTCTATCATTAGAACGATTGCAACGCATTGCAGGACACATGACACGTGTTGGATTGAGTGCAACGGTTGCTCCGCTTGAAGACATTGCACAGTTTCTTGTCGGTCAACAACGTGACTGTACTATTGTTGACGTTCAGTTTCTCAAGCACATGGATTTGCAGGTCATTAGTCCATTGAAAAATCTTATGGACATTGATTATAAATCTGCATCATCTGCGTTATACCAAACTATTCATGAGCTTGTGCAGCAGCATAAGACAACCTTGATTTTTACAAACACCCGAAGTGCAACAGAACGTGTTGTTCATACCCTCAAAGATTCCTTTCCTGAACATTACTCCGAAAACATTGGCGCTCATCACAGCAGCCTTGGCAAAGATGTGCGATGGAACATTGAGCAGCGTCTGCGCGATGGAAAGCTGAAAGTTGTTGTTTGTTCCACCTCACTCGAACTTGGCATTGACATTGGTTATGTTGATTTGGTTCTTTGTCTCGGCTCTCCAAAATCAGTCGCACGTTTTTTGCAGCGATCGGGTCGCGCAGGCCACCGAATGCATGATACCGTGAAAGCACGAATCATTGTTCAGGACAGAGATGATTTGGTTGAATGTGCATTGCTCCTCAAGAGTGCGATTGAGAAAAAAATTGACCGTGTTCATATTCCTTCAAACTGTCTTGATGTTCTCGCACAGCACATTTACGGTATGGCAATCGCTGACCAATGGAATGTTCATGAACTGTATCAATTTATACGACAAAGCTACAATTATCGGCATTTAGACATGAATGAGTTTCTTGAAATACTGAAATATCTCTCTGGTGAACATGTTTCTCTTATAGATAGGCATGTCTATGCGAAGATATGGTGGGATAAAGAAACCAATACCATCGGTCGCAAAGGAAAAATGGCGCGTGTCATCTACATGACTAATATCGGAACAATTCCTGATGAATCTTTTGTCAAGGTGAAACTGCAGGGAACTGAAGCAATCGTTGGCATGATTGACGAAGGCTTTGTTGAGAGACTTAAACCCGGTGACGTTTTCGTCTTAGGAGGCGATGTCTATCAGTTCAAGTACAGCAGGGGTATGGTTGCTACGGTGAGCGCCGCGGCGTCTCGTTCACCCACGGTGCCCAGCTGGGTCAGTGAGATGTTGCCCTTGAGCTTTGACCTCGCTGCTTCTATCGGCAAGTTTCGGCGTCTCATGGCAGAACAGTTTGACCGGTTTGAAAAAGAAGATATTGTCAGATTTATTGCATCGTATGTTCCTGTTGATTCCAATGCTGCGCAAAGTATCTACCAGTATTTTTGGGAGCAATATCATTTCATGCAGGTGCCGCATGACAAGAATCTTGTCGTTGAGCATTATAAAGATAATGAACGCTCGTATGCTGTCTTTCATAGTTTGTTTGGCAGACGAGTGAATGATTGTCTGAGTAGAGCAGTGGCATATGCAATCGGCAAGCAACAGCATCGTGATGTTGAAGTTGGCATTAATGACAATGGTTTTTATATTTCGTATGATGGAAGTGTTAATGTACTTAAAGCGTTCAAAGTGCTTGAGCCGAAAGCTTTGCGGATGGTGTGCGAGCAGGCGATTGAAAAAAGTGAAGTGCTTAAAAGAAGATTTAGACATTGTGCTTGCCGCAGCTTCATGATTTTGCGTGAATACAAAGGATATGTGAAACGTGTTGGACGGCAGCAGATGAGCAGCAAGATATTGTTGGATGCGGTTCGACGCATAGATATGAATTTTCCCGTGCTGAAAGAGGCGCGGCGTGAAGTGCTCGAGGATATGATGGATTTCGGGAATGCTCAACGCGTACTGGAAGCGATTGAGAAGAAAGAGATTGTGGTGAATGAAATCTTTACTCCACTGCCCAGTCCGTTTGCGTTTAATTTGGTATCACAGGGCATATCAGATATCATTAAGATAGAAGACAAGTATGAATTTTTACATAGGATGCATCAGATGGTGCTGGCGAAGATTGGGAAGAATATGAAAGTGCCGGCGGATGCGTTATAATTCGAACATTTTGTAAATTAATTGATATTCGTGCAAAGTGCGTCCTCTGAACTTCAGCACTGTCGTTACGAAAGGAAGAAAAAAACAAACGTTACGTATTTTTTTTGCCTTCCTTCTGCTCTAACGACGACCTGAGACGTCCGTTGCCACTTATTCATTTTTTCATCAAAAAAGCTTATATAGCTCTATTCCTCTTTATTATGTGGAGGGGTTAACTATGGAAGACATGATGCAGTTGGGTGGAAATATTGAACTTTCTGGGTTTGCTGTACTTAATGGCGGCGAAATGATTATTGTCAAAAAAATTGTTGGCAATTATGTCCGCAAAATGGAAGAACATTGCAAGCAATTCAATGGATTGAAATTACGATTGAAATCATTGCATCAAACGGGTGACAAAATAAGAAAATTTGAGTTGCACGGACAGCTGCTCGACGAAGGTCATGTTCATCCAGCTGAAGTCGTGCAGCACAATGTCTTTGTTGCTGTCGATGACGTGTGCAAGAAACTTATAAATTCATTAAGCCACGAGGCCTAATCACTTTGTTTCTTCTTTCTTTATTTGCACTTCTGCTTGGACGTGCTTTCTCAAAGCCTTTGCCTTTACCCCTCAGACCTCTTGACTTGCGACCTGCATGTGTTTTGCCGTGGAAGACACGTGAACGATTGTCGCATATCCATTTGATGCGGTGGTCACTTTTGATTGACGGGTTTTCAGGGTCAACCAGAATTATTTCGTACCATTTATGTCTCCCATCTGCTGCAAGATAGTATGAGTTGAGAACGACAAGATTGGTATATTTTGTCTGGACGCGCTCTTCTGCAATCACCTGATAGCTTTTTTTTAATGCCAGATAGTGATGGAAATGTTTCGGGCGTCTGCCTGCAACTATCTTCGGGCGTTTATGGCCACCACGAAGTACACGTTGTCGTATGATGATAAAACCTTCTTTTGAACGATAACCGAGCGAGCGTGCGCGGTCTAATCTTGTTGGATATTCAACGCGGACTGTAGAATTTTCATGACGCCACTGGATGAGACGTTGACGCCAAAGCTGGTTCACTTCGTCTGTTGGATTTTTCCACTGATTTCTTATGTATTTGTATAGTGCCATTGTGCCTCCATTGTACGCTACACCAGAATTCTTGCGAGCAAAGCAAACATCTTCTGGATAAACAGCAGGATAAGGTGAAGTTTAAAAAGGTTTTGGGTGAAAATGAGCTTACAATGCAAAAAAGGCAACTGCTCATTTTTTCTTTTCTCATTCATTTTATTAATATTTGCCGATAGTTATTTAAATCCAGTTTTTTTACTTCCTCTTATGGAAGCGTACAAAGCTCATTCGTTTTTGACGGTGACAGCTTTACTTATATTCGCAGTCAGCATCGGCTTTCTTGTCAGCCAATTTCAAGGCGGATTGACAGGTGCAGTCGTCACTGTTGATGGTGCTGCGTGTTCTGCAAATACAGAATGTAATGATTACTTGGCATGCACGGTAGACTCGTGCAAAAACGCAGGCTTGACGAATTCGTTTTGTTCGTATGCACCGATTGAATCCTGTGTGAGTGCGGATGGATGCTGCCCTGCGGGATGTACTACGGTAACAGATAGTGATTGTAACTAATTTTTATCCGTATCTTATCTTCAGAAAAAGTAATGAGCCTGTTAACAGTGCTGAAATGTTCATCCTATCATTTCAATAACTCTTCTTATCTCTTGTGGTGTATGATTTAATTGTAGGCTTGCTCTCTGATAATCTATCTCAGTAATGGAAGAAACTGTTTTGGACACTTTTTTTTCTGGTACAAAAAGAGTGACTTTCTTTCTCAACTCTTGCGGCTTCTCTTTCGAATACCAAAGCAACGCAAAAATATCACAAATGTCTTTTATTTTCTTATGCTCTTTATCCCTCAATCCAACAGCATTTAGCTTTGTTGCTATAAGAAGCTCTGGGTTTGGTAACCATAATCTCTTGCTAAATTCTTTCAATTCTTCTCTATATTTTCCATCTTCAAACGCAAAACGTAATAATGGCTCGTCTGCTGGTTGAAACCGGAAAATCTCTTTAAATTTTGCAGGAATATTGTCTACAAGCACATCAACGTACATAGGAAAGATGAAATGTGCTGGTATAATCTTTCCGTCTTCAATCTCTTCCTCCGTTTCTGTATGGACTTCCTTGAGCAACCGAAAAGAGATTGACTTGAATTTCAGTCTATTTTGAAGAATCTCCAGCGACTTTGCTAATACAGAAATCTTCATTTGCTCTACTGTTGCATTTTGAGCGAGATGGAAACCAAGGTCAATGTCCCTACTCCCAAGATAAGGTTTTCCTTGTGCCTTTTGAAAGTTCTTGTTCACGTGCAGAAAGACTGCCCATCCACCAAGGATACAAATGGGTTCTTCGAGTGCATAAATTACCTGCTTGAGATATTTATATGAAGTTCTGGTTTCCAATTCAGGATACATGTTTCTTCAGTTTACTCAAAAGCATTTCTGCCGCTTCTGCTGCAGGTCCTCCTTCTGTTAATAAATCAATGATAAGCTGGGGTAGCGAAACAATAAACAGACCATTTAGTTTTCGTTTTCCATACATGGTATGCTCATCTGCTCCAATAATACGAACATTGCCTCTTCCGTACAATCCTTCTTTTAAGAGAAAAGAATGCCATGTTTGTACATCTTCTTCTTTGATGTACATATCAATCCTTGAAGGAAAAAGATGATGTTGTACAATGTTTTCAGCCTGATATGTAGTAAGAGCATAGTCTTGCTTTGTTTTTCTTAGTAATCCTAATGGTTCTTTAATCATGTATTCTCGGTATTTTTTGGGCTTCTTATGAATAGTGAGCCAATACTTCATGAGTCCAATTGGATTGATGACATGCGTTCCTTTGACAAGTCTCTTCTTTTCAAGGTCTCTGAGGAAGAGGATAACCCACTGTCTTGTACATTGAGCTTTTTTGGAGAGTGCATTCTTGCTTAACGGTTTAGGTTCTGTGAGAAGTACACGTAGTATCCTTTCTCGTTTTAGTCCGCGCATGGTATGTAAGTAATCATATTAGTATATAAATGTTACTTACATGTAAGCAAATGAATTGCTTCATCAATGGCAGTTACGGGGACGTTCGGTTTATCCGTGTCTTATTTTCAGAAAAAGTAATGAGCCCGTTAACACTGCAGATACAACATTTGCAGCAATCACCGGTGGATCGTTTCTGAGAATGCCGTACACCAGCCATAACAGAATTCCTGTTGTCAATAGCACACACATGGGTAATGACAAGTCTTTGGTTTCTTTTGTTTTCCAGCTTTTAATTACTTGCGGAAGAAATGATATTGTTGTGCAGATTGCAGCAACAAAACCAATCATCTGAATGACATTCATAGATTATTACGGATATCTTCAATACTCGTGGCGATTTCTCTGCCTTTTTTAGTCAGCTCGAGAAGTTTTAATCTGCCCTGTTTCTTGAATGCTACGAGTTCTGCTTTCTCCATCTCCTGAAGAATCTTGACTACATGAGAATAGGTGCAATCAATTTGTTTTGCAAGAACTGATGCATACACTTCAGCTCCGTAATTCTTTAACTCTACGAGCATTAACGCCGGTTTCTCCCTGAAAAACACTTCGAAAATTTTCTTCTTTTGCACACTTCCACCCCGATAATGTAAAGATTATTCTCTTTTATATAGTTTTCGGTGATGTTTACCGTTTTTCGTAATTCTCAATTCAGTTAGGTTTAAAGTCAGGTTGTATTCTTCACGTTGATGAGCATCCTCTTTCCACATCCAGAAGTACGTCCCGTCCAGCAGCAGCTCATTCAGGACATCGCGGATGCGCTGGAAAAGAAGCAAAATCTGCTGGCACATGCACCCACCGGGTTGGGTAAGACTGCAAGCGTACTTTCTGTTACGATACCCTATGCGCTTGAGCATGGATTGACTGTCTTTTTTCTCACAAACCGTCATACACAGCACAAAATCGCAGTAGAAACGCTTGCGCTCATGAAACAAAAACATGACGTTGATTTTACTGTCGCTGACCTTATCGGAAAGAAATGGATGTGTCTTCAGGAAGGCGTGGAACACATGTATCAATCTGATTTTGCCGAATTTTGCAAAGCGATGCGTGAACATAACACCTGTAATTTTTACCAGAAGCTGTATCGCAGTGCTCAGCTCAGTCCTGATGCACAACGCGCACAGCACGAACTCGCAAAAAAAACGTCGAGTGCAGACGAAGTAAAATCAGTCTGTGCAGCACATGGTATTTGTCCTTATTATTTCGCATCCGAACTTGCCAAAGATGCAGATGTGATTATTGCTGATTATTACAATCTGTTTCATCCAGAGGTGCAGCAATCATTCTTTTCACGCATCGGAAAAAAGCTTGAAGAAAGTATCATTATCGTTGATGAAGCTCACAATTTACCTGAACGAATACGGGCGGTGATGAGCAGGAAATTATCGGGAACAACAATCAAGTATGCGCTTTCAGAAGCAAAAAAATTTTCTCCCGATATCATCCATTCTTTGCAGTCTGTCCACCATGCTCTTCACGAACTTAGTGTTCATGCTCCTAAGGTAGTCCGTACAGAACAATTTGTTTCTGCCATCAAAGACTATGCGAGCGTTGCTGATAAATGTGTGGTTATTGGCGATGCCGTGCGCGAAACAGAAAAAAGAAGTTTTATTGGCAGCATCGGAGAATTTCTTGAATCCTGGTCAGGTTCCGATGACGGATATGTTCGGTATATCGAAACGTTCAACAAAGAACCCTATGTAACGCTGCATTTGTCGTGTCTTGACGCTGCGATGGTATCTGCACCTATTTTTCACAATGCGTATGCAAGTATCCTGATGAGCGGTACGCTCACACCGCTGTCACTTTTTCGTGATGTTCTTGATGTACCACGCTCAGTTGAACGTATTTATCCAAGCCCTTTTCCGCAGCAGCATCGTCATGTTCTTGTCGTTCCTGAAACAACGACAAAATTTGCGCTGCGCAACAGTGCGATGTATGATGAAATCGCTACGGTGTGCAAGCGCATCATTGCTTCGGTTCGTGGCAAATGCGCGATGTTCTTTCCGAGCTATGAAATCTGTTCACAAGTAACATCCCGATTCGATGGCATCAAGCTGTTTGCTGAAAGAAGTGGGATGACGACTGATGAAAAAAAACATTTGCTTCAGTCGTTTGTTGAACATGATACGGGTGTATTATGTGGCGTCGCTGCTGCAAGCTTCGCTGAGGGAATTGATCTACCAGGTGTGTTGAAAGCAGTGATTATTGTTGGCTTGCCTCTGGCACGTCCGGACATACGGACAAATGCACTGATTCAATATTATGACAAGAAATTTCATGCAGGATGGGATTATGGATACACGTTACCAGCGATGATTAAATGTTTACAAGCCGCTGGACGATGCATTCGTAGCGAACGTGATAAAGGAGTCATTGTGTTCTTGGATAAACGATACATTCAGCCGCGCTATTACCAATGCATCCCGCCTGACTGGCAGGCTGAAGTAACGAGAAATTATGTTGAGAAGATTGAGATGTTTTATTCCACCAATTCCAAATGATTCCTGCTTCGCATCACAATATACGGTTTTTTCAGTCGTTTCTGGAGTTCTCTGTCCTGCGTTGCTACAACTGAACCCTGTTCTGAATATTGAACAAGAATGTCATCGGTTTCCAAATCGCTTGTTGTCTTCACGATGGTTATTTTCTTTGCTGTGATTATTTTTAACACAAGAAGCGCAGCCTTGCCATGCTTGTCTTTTTTTGCTGCAAGCTTCTTTAGCTCGTCAATGCTTTTGTCGAGAATCTCTGGTTTGCCTGCAATTCGCTCAATCTCTGAAAACACATCGATATGAAACTGGTCGATTGCCATCAAAAGATTGGTGTCTATTAATATTGTCATATGTTCATTAAAAATAACATCTATTTAAATAATCGGCGGGTGGTCTTTTGAGCAGAAGGAAGGCGAAAAAATAAAAATTCCCAATCGCCCCAAGTGCGGGGTATGTCAAAAACCATCAAACAAAATAATATTTATTAGTGGTTTTTGAGCACACTCAGAATTTTCAAATTAAATTCAAAAAGGATGGAAAACTCTGATGTTTTTAAAGTTCAGAAACCCATACATTATCACAACGAGATGGTTTCACCCAATCGTCGCAAGCGACGGGGTATTCTGAACAAATAAAAAACGTTTTTTACGTATTTTTTTCTTCCTTTTGTAGCGTCGGACTGGGAGTTCCTTGTACTCATTCCAGAATTCCATAGCCACAGTTTCTGCACACTTCTGCATTGGCTTCGCGTTCAAGTGCAATGTTGCAGCTTGGACATAATTGTCCGGTAACAATACCATGACGCGTGCCAAATGAAATAATATGTTCTTGGCGCCCTGCGTAACGGTAGCCGGTAAATGAGATGCATCCCGATTGGTGTGCCTGTGTAATAGCAAGTTCGACATCAGCAGGAGAACTGTCAGGAGCAAATGCAATGACCTTTGCAACGCCATTATCACAATGCTTCTGGAAAGCTGCTTGCATCTTCACATGCCACTCATAAGGAATTTCTGAAGCAGTGACAAAAATGCGCTTTGACCATGCAGGAATAAACATGCCATGCAATGTGCCCTGTTTCTTTATCTTCTCTATCAGGTCTGCTGAAAACGTATCTTCTTCTTTCATTGCTTTGATGAAATGCTCATTCACTTCGGGTAGCTTCTTTCCGTTGACATCACGTGTAAATGCGATGCCATATAATGGCTCGATGCCCTGGCTGCAATCCGCAAGCGCGCTTATCATACTTGTCGGAGCTATCAGTGTTCGTATTGCGTTGCGCACCTTGTCACTTTTTCGAGCGTATATACTTTTTTTGAATAATGGAAAAACGCCTCGCTGTTTCCCTAGAGTTTTACTTGTTTCAAGAGCTTCCTTGCTGATACATGACATTAATTCTTCTGCAATCTGCAGTGCTTTTTCGGAGTTATATCGTACTTTGAGCTGAACGAGCATATCTGCAAAGCCCATGATTCCCAAACCAACGGGACGAAGCTCGTTCGTTGTCTCGTCTGGCATTGCGCCCACATCAATGGCGTTGTCCAGAAAATGAATCGCCTGACGCACGCGCATCTTTAATCGTTCGTAATCAATCGTCTTGTCCTTAACCATCTGTGCAAGATTAATGCTGCCCATGACCATTGCCGTGTGCGCATGTCCGACGGTTTCTCCTGTTGGTGAAACTGCAACAAACTGGCTGAAACGCTGCAACGGATTTTTATGTTCAGCATTATCTACAAAAACAATTCCCGGATTGCCTGACTTCCAGACCGCCTCGGCAATAAGTTTTAGAATCTCATGTGCAGATACTTTTGCAACTGTTTTTCCGGTTTGCGGATTGACCAATCCAATCGTCGTCTGTTTTTTCACAGCGTCTATAAACTTGTCCGTGATTGCCACATACGTATTGAAGTTCTTCAGCTGACCTTTCTGTCGCGCAAGAATAAACTCTTTGATATCAGGATGGTCGACGCGTAGCAATGCTGCATTTGCGCCTCTTTTTCGTCCGCCTTTCCGGATACATTCGGTGACCGCATCAAATATGTTCATGAATGATAATGGTCCAGTTGCTTCACCTTGTGATGTTTTAATCACTGTTCCTTTTGGCCTTATTTTTGAAAAATTTAATCCTGTACCTGAACCTGACTGCTGGATGTGTGCTGTTTGCTGTACCACTTTGAAGATGTCGCTCAAACTGTCGTCCAGTTCCAGTAAAACTGTGGACACTAGTGGCATGTTTGTTGCTGTGTTCCATAATATCGGGCTGCTTGGCACGAAGTCAAGCGAGCTCAACAACTCAAAAAATGTGTCTTCGGTGGTTTTCAGCTCTTTATCGTTCTTGATATGTTCGCTGAATTCTTTCGATTTTGCAATAAGCTGAAATGTGTTGTACTTTTTGCTAAGTTTATCTATCACTGATTTGTGCTTATATTTTGCGTCTGCTCGTGCGATGTGTCTCGCAACACGAAGCATGAGCTGTTCAGGAGCTTCCGGAATACCTTTGTCGCTCTTTCGTGCATAGACCTCGTCAAACACAAGACGGCTATTTTTGGATAACTGTAATCTTCCCATGTGCATGTTGTAATGGATATATTGTTTAAATAACTTATGCGAAATTTCGTTGAATTATAAGCCTATTTTTGTCATCGAACGGTTGTGAATTTTGTTCGGAAGAATTATAAACAATGCTGATGAAAGCAGGTCATGCGTAAGGGAGATGTATTCTTTTATGGTACGATTGCTGTCGGTATAGGAACTATTATTGGCACAGCACGCGAAGTTGTACGCTATGTTGATTATTGTCTTACTCATCCAGCTGAAATCAAGATGTATGAGGGGCGTGTCACAGAACGTCGACTTGTCTCAGGCCAACTGACATTTGCAGTTGAGACCCCACAAGGTAAACGAACTTTCCATGTTTATGCACCACAAAATGACAGCCTTGATTCAATTGTGAAGTCTGGTTCTACTGTGCGTCTTGAAGTTCTTGGTTTTAAAGGAATAGAACGTGATGAAATGTACATCTCCAAAGAGTCTATTCGTAACTAATCTTCTTCAAACTCGGGCATGAAGTCGCCGAAGAAAATTCCTTCCACAATTGTGTGTGATGGCACGTTGCTTTTCGTGAATACTGGATAAATATCTGCATGTTGCATCTCCTGTGCGACGAGCTCGGTAATCTTTTTCGCTTCTTCTTTTGTTGTGCCTTTGACGTGGACGATAATTCTCTTGACTCGCTCACGCTGAATGGGAAACAGAAGTTTTGTGATACTCTTTGTTACTTCGTTTGCATCAAGCGTGCTTTCAACTCTTCCCTTGTCGAGCTCAATAATCTTTTTGTTTTCAATCGCAACGCGGTTTGTACGATATTCCTCGTAGATTTGAGAAAACTCGTTTATCATTTTTGTAACGTCATTGTTTGCCAAAAGCTCATCCGTCAAATCGAGATTGTATTCATCATATCTCTGAAAGTTAATCATTTTATCAAGAACCTTGCTGACTTCTTTCAGGCACAACTCTGCATTGTTGCCGTACAACTCAAGCTTCAGGCGCTCCATCTTGATACTTAAGCGGAGATAACTTTTCTTTTGTCGCATGGGGCATTGTGGGTAAGGCAATTATTTAATTGTTTCGTTCTCTTTCGCGGAATGTTTAAATACGATGCTTTGTTTATATATCTCAGAGGTGATAGTATGGCAAAAAAGATGATGATGTCGGAAACATGTGGCTCGTGCTGCGGTTGTGAAAAGTGGGTTGCGTGGGTTGTTCTTGTTGCAGGCGTTTTATGGTTGCTGAATGATTATGGCGCAGCTCCATGGTGGAATGTCAGCTGGTGGACGCTCGGCGCGCTGGTTCTTGGATTGAGCTGGGTCCTGAAAAAATAAGTTTTCTATTTCTTTTTTTTTTAAAATCTGCCGTTACGAAAGGAAGAAAAAAAGTTTTTAAAACTATTTTTTCCGTCTTCCTTCTGCTTCAATGATAACCCCGAGCACTTGCTAAAAAATGTTTACAACCCTATTTTATAAAATCGTAGGCAGAATACTCGCAGATTTATCTGTGGGATGAATGCCGTGCCTCTATTCAGTATTTGTGCAAGAGGCAGAAGTAGTAAAAACATTCAATAATTAGTTCTGTTAATTCTAGTTTGTTAGAGTTAAAAACAAGAATCAAGTGGGACAATCTCTATGGTTTAAACTATTGTGATGAGAAGAATTACTTTTTGCTCTTAGCTTCAAATTTTTTTGTTTCGTCGTACTTTGCCAATTCCTTCAGAGAAGTTCTCACTGCTTCTTTTACGAATTCACTTTTTGACTTATAGCCTAAATTTGACTTTTCTATAGTCTTTCCAATCTCTATTATCATCTCTTCTGGCAAAGCAACGTTGATATATTTTCCCATATATAGGTAATACTATCCATCACATTTAATTATTTAATCGGGAACACATACACGTATCCGTAAATGTATGTGTAACATTTATAAGCGTGCTCGGTTTAGCTATATAAAAATAGGTGTTCATGATGTCACAAAAAAATAATTTATCTGAAAAATCAATACCTTCTGTTGTAATTGGAAGGGGCAACATTCTGAAAAATCGTCTAAGTGCAGTGCTTCAGCAAAAAACAGGCATTCCTGGACTAGATGAGGTTCTCAATGGCGGTCTTCCTAAATATACTTTAACACTTCTTTCAGGAACGTCAGGAACAGGTAAAACCGTATTGTCATTTCAATGGCTGTTTGATGGTGTAAAACGAGGAGAGAATGGAATTTATATTTCTATCACCGAGCCTCTTTTTATGATAGTGCGGAATATAGAATCAATGACATTTTATGATAGAAAAGCAATAGAACAGAAAAAATTAAGGCTGTTTGATTTCAAGGAAGGTTTAGGTTTAGACTATGAGAAAATTGATACACAAGCAATTCTACGCAATATAGAAAAACATATTAAAGAAAATAATGTGAAACGGCTGGTTATTGATTCCATAACTGCAGTTTTATATACAATAAATGACAAAGCAAAAATAAAGCAATTTATTTTTGAGCTTAAAAAAATTCTTGCAACACTTGGATGTGTAACAATCTTGACAAGTGAATGTTCTGAAACAAGCAAATACTCTGCCTATGGTGTAGAAGAGTTTGTTTCAGATGGCATTATTTCACTAAGTAATAACATCGGTGAAAACCAGATTATAAGAAATTTGCAGGTCATTAAAATGCGGGGTATCGATTTCAGAACAGGGGCAGTTATTTTTGATATCACTTCATCAGGCATCTTGCTTTATCCTAAAATACCAATAGATAGAAGTGTCGCAACAACAGAATTTAAGATAAGATTAGGTTCTGGAATAAAAGAATTAGATGCTCTTTGTGATGGCGGCAATGATGGATTCCCTCAGGGTCATGTTATTATGGTTGCCGGAAATACAGGTTCAGGAAAAACCACTTTTGCGCTGCATTTTATTGTTGAGGGGCTCAAAAACGGAGAGAGCGGGGTTTATGTTGTCTTGGAAGAATCTTCAAGCCAAATAAGAAAAACTGCGTTGGAGCATGGCTGGGACTTGAAGAAATATGAAAAAAGTGGCAAGTTGATTTTTATTAGTCCTGATTTGATAGATTTAAATTCAGATAAACTTCTTTACAGCATACTAACTGCTGTGAATAAAATAGGCGCCACCAGACTTATTTTGGATTCTGTATCTTCTTTGGAATCAGCGACAATGAATAAGATTAAAGTGCGTGAATTTTTAATTCAGTTTTCAGGCTTTATGAAAACAAATGGTGCAACATCTATGCTAACTTATTTGTCAGAAGAGGCCTTTGGTGCAGAGTTAGGGCAATTGCTTGGAGGCGAATCATCAAGTGAATTACGTCTAAGCTCAATTGTAGATGGAATAATTCTGTTAAGATATGTGGAGAGAGAACAAAGCGTGGTGAAATTGCTGAATATATTGAAGATGCGTGGTGCTGCACACAGCAAAAATATCTGGCAGTTTGAAATAGATAAAGACGGGGTAAAAATCGGGTCGATATTCAAAAAGTAGGATTAATCATGGAAGAACTAGAATTAGCCCTCAATGAATTTTTAAAAACAGGGAAAGGAAAGAGTATTCTGCTTGAACTAGCTGCAGAATCCTATTTGGAGATAATTATTAAAACCCTAAAAAAACTGCAGAAAAAAGGTTTGAGTGGTGTGTATGTAAGCATTCAAAGGCCGTTCAAAAATATTTCTTCTTTACTTAAAAAACAAGGCATAGGCCTTAACAAGCTCATTTTCATCGATGTTGCCTCTGCTGTATCAAAAGAAACACCAGAAAAATGCAAAGGGTGCGTGCATGTTTCTTCGGAATTAGATGTTGATGAATTGGTAAGGGTAATATACACTTCGCTTGAAACCATGAAAAGCAAGAAGTTCATATTCATAGACTCGCTGACTACATTTGCTTTGCACAAGCCAATATCTGAAACACTGAGATTCTCTGAGTTTTTGATGAGACAAATAAAAGATAGAAAAGACATTGTACTCATACTGAATGTGGCAAATGACCTTTCACAAAACAAATTTATTCAGGATGTTGTGGCGCATGCAGACAAGACCATTGAAGTTAAAACATGATTGACAAAAAAAAGCTTGCAAAAGAATTTAATAATCTTGAAAAATGGGCAATTGTTTTAATAGAAACAACTGCTTCAAAAATCTTGGAAGTGCATCTTGCCGCAGTGAAGTGGCTTAGTGATAAAAAGTACACCCAAATTATCTTATCAACCTCCAGACCATGCAAAAACTTGCTCAGTTTATACAAAAAGAATAATATTGATATAAGCAAATTGATGATATTATGTACCTGTTGCCAAGAAACAGAGAAGGATAAACAGGAAAATGGCCGGGTTATTCATATGTCAAGTAGTTCTTCATTAACTGATATATCAATTTCATTAAGCATATGTATGGAAAGTATGAAAGATAAACAATTTGTTTTCATTGACTCAATTAATACCATGCTGATTCACAACGAACCAAATACCCTTGTAAAGTTTATTCACTCGATTTTGACAAAAATGCGAATAAACAATGTATCTGGGTTATTAATTTCATTAGAAGCAGAAACAAATAAAGAAGTACGAGCAGAAATTGCCCAGTTGTGTGATAAAATTATAAAAGTATGAACATTTTGAATTATTTTTATTTTGGCAATGACAACGTATCATTCTTTCTTACAATCAACCCATCATTTTCAAGGCTTTCAATTATTGTATTAAACCATTCATCTGTTTTTTCTTTCGGCTTTAGTTTCTTAATGCCAATAATCGATGATGAAAATTCTTTATCTTTTCTCAGCTCTTTAATGACTAAACTCCGATAATATCTGTTCGAGCCAATGAACTTCGATTGCTGCTTTGGTTTCACATATTTTTCGGGCGTACCTGCTTTGTATGCGCTGCACTGCTCTGTAAGTGGGCAGCTTGTACACTTTGGCACGTCTGTACATACCATCGAGCCGAAATCCATCAGCGCATTGTTCCACTCAACTCCTTTTCCCGTTGGTATCAGATGTCGTGCGATGTTCTGCAATTCCTGTCCGCTTCCTTCGCCGCGAAAAAATATTCTGGAATAAATTCGTTTGATGTTGATGTCAACGACCTCAACGTCTTTTCCAAATGCAAAACAGCGGATTGCTTGCGATGTGTATGGACCAATGCCGGGCAGCGTCATTAACTGTTCTCGATTGTCTGGAATTTTTCCGGCAAATTTATCGACAACGGCACGTGCGAACTTGTGGAGATATAATGCACGTCTGTTGTATCCCAAGCCTGCCCATTCGTTGATGACCTCTGCTGGAGATGTGTTTGCAAGAGCTTGCAGCGTTGGAAATGTTTGAAGAAAATGCTTATATTTTGGAATGACTCTGTCGACCTGTGTCTGCTGGAGCATCATTTCCGATACAAGAATGTGATACGGATTGGTTGTATGACGCCACGGAAGATTGCGTTTGTTCGTTTTGTACCAGTCAAGGATTATTGTTTGTATCATATGCGCGACAATGTCGTTCGAAAGCTTCTGTTGGATGAATGCCAAATTCTTTCAATATTCTATTAATAATCTCATAATGTTGAATCATTGCGTGTATTGGCGTTTCGATTATGAAGTAAATATCTGAACGCGGATTGTAGTTCCTGGACTTTCATGCTTAAAAACACATGTTTGTGCTTTGTTCTCATCAACCCTCGTTCGCACAGTAAAAGTTCTTGCCCAGCCTTCTACTCTGACGGGAATTTGTGTTTGAATAATATCGTCCAATAAACTCGTGTACTTGCTCATTTTCCACTGTGGCATACACATTCAAAAGCAAATGTTTATTTAATGATTTCTGCACGGCATTGTCATGATTAACATCCCTGCAACTTTGGATAGTGGTCAAATCTTTAGGTATTGGAAAGAAGATGATGCTTATCGAATCGTTCACGGAAAACATTCATTTTTAGTTCGTGCAGATAATAGCTTTTCTGGAATTTCAAAAGAAAATTTTTCGTCTTTTTTTCGGTTGGATGATAATTATAAATCTATTCTTTCAGCGCTGCAACAAGATAAAACTGTTGGTGCTGCAATTGCTGCCTATCCAGATTTGCGCTTATTGCGTCAGGACACTTGGGAATGTCTTGTGTCTTTTTTGTGTTCGAGTGCAACAAACATTCCACGTATTAAACGAGATTTGAACAATATTGCTCAAGCCTTCGGCTCTGAAAAAGAAGGAGTGCATTTATTTCCAGAAATTGGCGAAATAAATAATGTTGAAAAACTACGAAAATGCGGAACTGGTTTTCGCGCAACATACATTCATGCGGTAAATAACATCGTCACGACAAGTTTTTTACATAAACTAAAAAAATTACGATATGAAGATGCTCATGCTGCGCTCATGGAGCTGCCGGGTGTTGGACCTAAAATTGCTGATTGTGTTTTACTCTTTTCTTGTGACCACTTGTCTGCATTTCCTATCGATACATGGATGCAAAAAGTTTTGGTAGAACACTATGGAAAACGAAAAAAAACGTATGAACATCTTTCTGCATTTGCACGTGGTCGGTTTGGCGAACATGCAGGCTATGCACAGCAGTTTTTGTATCACTGGAAAAGGAATGGAAAATTTAAATAGTTACTTCTCTATATGTTTCTTTATGAAAAAATCAACTGCTGTTATTGTTCAGGAAGAAGATATGTTTGTAGCGCGATGTCCTGAAATTGGTACTGTTAGTCAGGGCGAAACAGTCGAAAAAGCACTTGATAATCTACGAGAAGCGACGTTGTTGTATCTGGAAGAGTTTCCTGTCAAAGATTACAAACATCCCATACTCAAGACGTTTGAGGTTGTGTAATATTTGCACGGCTCCGTAACTCGTTACTGCTGTTACGAAAGGAAGAAAAAAAATTAAACGTTTTACATATTTTTTCGCCTTCCTTCTGCTCCAACGACTACCATTATCGTGCGATTGAAGCTGGCGCGTTACTTGTTCTTTTTGTTCTTTGGAAAACGTCATCAGAATGTTATTTTCCCATACAATCCCGTATTGAATGTCGATTTCGTTTGCGTATCTGTTTCAACCATATCTGTTCCGATGCCTGCACTCACATTCTTATATGAAATCCCTGCACTTCATCGGATGTATCAAGAACAATTTGATGTTTTATGGAATTCGAAAATTACGATTAAAAGGAAAAAAGACTCTTTTACTTGATTTTTTATGACACATCTCTGAACCTTAGCCGCCTTAGCTATAATATTTAAATATATGTTCAACATACACTTAGTTATGGCATCCAAAACCATTACCATCAAAACAGGCGTGTACGAACAGCTCTCTGGTATCAAAGGGCGCAGCGAGAGCTTTAGTGCTCTTTTTCAGCGTCTTCTTCGTGAGAAGCAGCCTGATTTGCTGAAATTTGCCGGAGCGTGGAAGCTCACATCTGAAGAAGACAGGCGTCTGCGTGAGGCAATGGAGAGTGAGCGTTGTCGTGTTCAGAAAGACTGGGAGCAGCGTGGCACAAAATGAAAATATTGGACAGCGACATACTGATTGCACTCCTTAAAAATGACTCTGCAGCAAAGCACGCGATTGCAATGCTCCAGTCGTCTGGAGAGTCGCTCGCCACTACTGCGTTGACTGCACACGAGGTTCTTGCTGGTACTGTTCAAGGTGGATTAGGCGGTCGTCGATATCAAACTGCTCAACTGTTGCTTCGGTCGTTACCAGTGTTTGTTTATGACTTAGATGCTGTTGAGCATACCGTGAAACTCCAGGAAGAACTTACAAAGCTTGGACGTCCAATTGGTGTTTTTGATGAGATGATATCAGGTATTTCTCTTGCTCACGATGCAACTGTCGTGACGCGAAATTTGAAGCATTTTCTTACCGTGCATGGACTCAATGTCGAAACATGGTGAATTTAGCTAGTTTTTGCACAATTCGCTTAAACGTGGCGACAGATTTTTAAACCCGCTCGCCTCTTTTGTTTATATGAAGCTTACAGCTATTATTAAGAAAGGCGAACGTCAGTATGTTGCACTATGTCCTGAAGTGGATGTTGTCAGCCAAGGAAAAACAATTGAAGAAGCTGTTTCAAATCTTAAAGAAGCAGTCGAATTGCATATCGATGTCATGGGTATTCCAGAAGGTGTTGGCAATGAAGATGCTCTTGTCACAAGCATAGAGGTACGCCATGGCAAAGCTGCCCAACTTGTCGGGTAAAGAGGTTATAAAAGCACTTTCTCGTGTTGGCTTTACATCTGTTCGCCAAAGAGGGAGTCATGTTATTCTTGTCAAAGAAACTCCTGGTAAAAAGCTCTCTACTGTTGTTCCGTTACATAAAGAGATAGACAAAGGTACACTTCTTGAAATTATGCGTCAGGCTCGTCTTACACGAGATGAGTTTATTGCTCTATTATGAAAACTATTTCAATTATTCAAGCACTCCGTACACAACACAAAACCATGCTCGGCGACTTTGAACGAAAATATACGCCGTTCCAGATTCTTGTTGCAACGGTGATGAGCGCGCGGACAAAAGATAGTACGACCATGCCCTTGGCAGAAAAAATGTTTCAGAAATACAAAGCACCTCGGGACTTCGTTTCATTAAGTGTTGAGCAGATTGAGAAGCTTATCTTTCCTGTTGGTTTTTACCGAATAAAAGCACGCAGTATAAAAAAATTGTGCGAAATTCTTATTGAAAAGTATCATGGAAATGTTCCAGACACTCTCGAGCAATTGATTGAACTGCCGGGCGTTGGACGAAAGACTGCGAACTGTGTGTTAGCATATGCGTTCAAAAAGCCGTGTATTCCCGTTGACATTCACGTTCACCGGATTAGTAACCGTATTGGATTAGTGAAAACAAAAACTCCTGAAGAAACTGAGCGAGAGTTAATGAACGTTGTTCCGAGAAAATATTGGCTTGATATCAATGAATTGTTTGTTGTGCATGGACAAAATGTCTGTTTGCCGAGGAAACCGATGTGTGGGAATTGCGTGATAAGAAGATTATGTAACTATGGACAACTTGCTCATGTGGGTAAATCAACTGAAGCGTGAACGCCAGATAATCTTCGCACAAAGTATCTATGAACTCCCAGTCTTGTTGCTACGAAAGGAAGAAAAAAAAAAGTTACGTATTTTTTTCGCCTTCCTTCTGCTCAAACGACTACCACGAACAAACGTGAAGTGTTCGCCATTCGTAGAAGTTTACATTCCCTTCATTGCATTTGCATTGTGTAATCTTTATATAGTTCATTCTGTTACTTTTTACTATGAAAACAGATGATGGAACATTTTTTCTTAAAGTGACTCTCATTGTTCTTTTTATAGTTATCATTCTCGCGCTCACTGTTTTGTTATATCGTCTCTATGGAAATTAATGAACTTTTGTCAATCATTGCGCATATCATTGCTTATGTACTTGCAGGTGTTCTCATCGTTCAACTTGTCCGATATCTTTTGGGCGGGACTTGGAGTATTGAGAATATTATCCTTGGCTTAGTGGTACTAAACCTGACGATAACCTTTAGTATCGGCGGGTATCTTCTTCATCTTAATAACAAAATTGCTGTTGTGGACAAGAAAATTCATGGACATTTTGAATGGCATCGGGGAAAGACAAAATGAAAAATATTGTCATCATCGGCGGCGGCTTTGGAGGGGTTTATGCAGCGCGTGGACTGCTGAACATATTGAGGCACAATCCTGATATCCACATCACCCTTATCAATAATACAAACTATTTCCTTTTTGTTCCGATGCTCCATGAAGTTGCTACTGGTACGTTGAGTCCTGCAAACATTGCTGAGCCATTGCGTGAAATTCTGCGAGGTAAAAACTTTACATTTATTCGTGAAAAAGCATTGTCTGTTGATTTGAACAAAAAGAAGGTAAAGACTGAAACAAAAGTTTTGTCTTATGATTATCTTGTTTTTGCAACCGGCTCGACTGCAAACTTTTTTAATACGTCAGGAGCTGAGTACTGTCTTACTCTGAAGAATGATGCGGATGCACGAGTGCTGAAAAATCATCTCATTACATCGCTTGAACATTATTTTTGTACCCATGACGAAACTTTTTCAACATTTGTTGTTATTGGTGCAGGTCCGACAGGCATCGAATTATGTTTGGAAATCAAAGAGTTTGTCAATCAAATCCTGAAAAGCAATGCGAACAATCATATCAAGCCTCATATTATTCTGGTCCATGCTGGCGATGTTGTTCTGTCTCAATTTCCAAAACTTCAAAAACAGGCACAGCGCCAGTTAGACAAGCATGAGATTGAGGTTCTTGTCAATAGTCTGGTGACCAAAGTCTCTAAAAATAGTGTTGTCGTCGGTGACAAGACGATTGATGCTGCGACTATCATATGGACTGCAGGTGTCAAGCCTTCTCCTGTCGTCACAGTCCCAAAGATTGTGAATGAAAGAGATTTCTTTGTTATTGATGAATTTTTGCGCGTTCGGCGTTATGACACTGTTTTCGCTGTTGGCGATTGCGCTTTTTGTGAAAGCAATCAATTACCTATGCTCGCACAGGTTGCAACGACGCAAGGAAAGCACGTTGCTGGAAATATTGCATTGCATCTCTCTGGAAAAAAAATGAAACCTTTCACCTACAAAGTGCGTGGTATTCTGTTATCTCTCGGCAAGCGAAAGGGTGCTGGTGTTTTGTTTGGCATTCCTATTCATGGTTTTTTTGCATGGTGGCTGATGAGAACCATTTATTTGTTTAAAATTATTGGAACTGCTAATAAACTGAAAACTGCGTATGACTGGACATTGGATTTTTTTGTGAAGAGGGATATGACGGAGGTGTAGGTCTAAAGCATTTTAAGAAATTCTTCTCGCGAAAGGCCGGCTTGTTTTATTATCGCAAGTAATGTTCCTTTTGCCACCTCTTTGTGATTTGGGACTGTTAATCTTCTAAATGGCTCTCTATCTTGACGTAAAATCATGTGGCTTCCTGTTTGATGGTCAATGTCATAACCTATTTTCCGCAATGCTTTTACGATATCTTTTCCAGAAAGGATTGGTAGCTTAGGCATCTACTTCAACAACGTCTTCTTCAATTACTGGTGGTATCGGTTCATCATGTTTTTTCAAGCTTGTAAGGTAGCCCTGCATTGCATCTTTAATGTTATGAATTGCCTCTGCTCTTGTTTTTCCCTGAGATATACAACCGGGAAGCGTTGGGCATTCTGCGACAAAAATTCCATCTTCGTCTTGTTCTATCGTTATCCTGAATTTCATGAAACCATATGGGATTCGCTTACTTAAATAATTTGTGTGATTTTTGACACGAGTGAAGTTTAGACTCACTCAATACCTCCCTATTCATGAGCTATATTTTTACTATCTCCGTCATCGAAAAATCTATTTTCTCTTTTGAAAGCGCGTCCATCAACATTTTTTGTTGTGTTTGTGGCACGATGAATACAGTGCTGGATATTTTTTTGCCATCTGCTTGCTGAACAAGCCCTTTGTCTTTATAGAATCTCTCGTCCCTGCCAAATAAAAGTCTTCTTATCCTTATGTAATCCCTTTTGCGCTTCGGGTAATTGATAACGAAAAGGACGCTTTTTTCACCTGTGGTTAGTGTCTGCTTGGTTGTGTACAGCACTATCCCCTCACTCGCAATGCTTGATTTCAGCTCCCATTCATCTAGAATACCAACGTGAATGGAGAACGGATGCGTAAATCCAAACACTTTCCATTTTTCATGGTCTTTTGAGCATTCAAAGTTCAGGATGCCTGCATCAATAATTCTCTTTACTGCATCTTCGTTTTTTTTATCGCAGTCGAAGAACAGGTCAATATCACTCTTTTTGGTTAATTCACCACGCACTGATGAGCCGAACAAGTAGATCGAATGCACTTTGTCATCGAGTTCTTTGTTTTGAAACACAAATGTGAGCATATCATATGTGTACGCAACTGCATTAAGGGTTTGTGTCTTCAATTTGCTCACCCTCCTCGGCAAGCATTTCTCCAACCAGTTTCTTGTACTGTTCAAACGTGATGCATATATGCTGTATCTGGTTTTTTGTCGAGCTTCCATAAATCAGTTTATTTCTGTTTTCTTCGAGTGAGTACAATAGCTCAAAAATTTCGTTTTTGTTTGGAAAAATAACCTGTAGGTGGCGCTCAGCCAATGGCATTATTTTCTGCCATTGCTTTGGCCTTTTGAACCATTCGTGCTTGATTTGTGCTCCTGTTTGTATCTTTCCTGTCTTATGCAAATACATCTCCAGTAAATCAATTGCACAGCTTGTTGTGTGAAAGCCGATGGTCGCAGGTCTCGACTCTATTCCTATTGCAATTGCGTCTTTTATCTCCTGTAAATGTTCTCTTATCTTTGCCAAATGGACACTGATAGCTGCCATAATTGGTAGAAAAGTACCTATTGTTTATTAATTTTTTGGTAGGAAAGTACCATATACAATTTAGACTTGCTCGAGCGTAAGCCCTGCAATTCAAAAACCAAAAACATATACATTTATATATCACTTGTAACATTTATGTTCCACATGATACAAAAATGGAGCAGATATCAGGTACTACAGCAATTTTTCGACTTTCCTAAAAAAGCCTTTCTTATTCGAGAACTCTCACGTAACACAAAGCTTGCTGCTACAGCTATTAGGATTCATTTGAAAGCTTTACTTAAGGAAGGTCTCATTGCCAAAGAAGTGGGGGGCCTGTACCATTCGTTTAAAGCACAGATAGATAGTCCGTTGTATAAAACCCTTAAGTGGCAAAATCTTGTTTTGAGGCTTCAGCAAAGTGGTCTTCTTGTAAGCTTAGAGAAATCACTGTATCCAACATGTGTCCTTCTGTTTGGGAGCGCTTCACGAGGAGAGGATACTGAAATGAGCGATATTGACATTTTTGTTCAAGCAAAGCTACAAAAAATCGATATGAATAAATTTGAAAAAGAACTCAATCGTAAAATTAACATTCTCTTTGAGTCTAATCTTAATATTTTGGGCCCGGAATTGTTGAATAATCTTTCAAATGGAATTGTGCTCTATGGATATCTCAAGGTGCTTTGATGGAACATTGGGATGAACGATCAGAAAAGGTTACCAAGCTCAGGTCGGATATAGAAAAAGCGCGTGCGCTTATCAAAATGACGGAGATACGAGAAAAACGATTGCAGCTCACTTTATCTCCGGAGTTTACGACGTTGCTCACGGAGGAATATTACGAGATTGTGAAAGAACTTATTACGGCAATAATGAGCATCGATGGATGGAAGACCGTCAGCCATGAACTTCTCATTGGGTACTTAGCAAATTTTTATCAGGAATTTAGCACGTCAGAACTGTTAACCGTTGATCAGCTCCGAGTGATTCGTAACGACATAGCGTATAGGGGCGTCATGATAAGTCCAGAATATTTAGAGCGAAATCAGTCAACTTTGATCTCCATTATTCAAAAACTTCGGAAAATATTGAGTCAAAAGTTGACCAAGTTATGACAATCTCAGAAACGTTCTATCTTCAATTTGCCTTTTCCCAGTGATGAAGTAACTTTATAAATGAAATAACTTTCTTAACTCTTGTGAAAAAGAGGCGTAACGAGTTTCGTTCATTTGTGATGACACTTGGATTTTTTGTAGTGTTAGCTGTAGGGTTCATTGCGTTTGATGCTGTTCATACTGATTATTCTGATAGATATGGTCTTGCGGCTGGTGGACAGGTTGACTTGGCTGCTGTAACTTCTGCTGTCGGCGAATACAACGGCTATATTGTCGTGCTGAAAACGCCATCGGTTGTTGAGCAGTTATCTTCTGAAATCAAGGATGTTGTTGCAGTTGAGCAATCTGAAAAAAAAGCTGTTCAAGACGTTGAAAAAACACCAACTCCTGAATTAAACAGAAAGTTGGCTGACGTGCGCACCGAGAAACAGCAAAAAGTGAGTGCGCTTGCTGCAAAAACAGAGCTGCATCTGGTGAAGATTAAAGCGGAGCAGGAATCTTTTGCGCGCAGAATAGGCAAAGGTGATATTGTCGGGAAAGCAGTTGGGCTATCTGCTGTTGAGTCGTTTGACAAAACGGTGAATGCTGTGGTTGTGAAAGATATTACTGTAGCAGAAGCCAAAGCACTGGCGGCATTGCCTGAAGTCAAGAAAGTCTATCACAATTATAAAGTTGAAGCGTCGCTCTACGAGTCTGTGCCATTGATCGGTGCAGACAAAGTTTGGCAGCAGGATGCAGATGGTGGGCAGTGTGCTTCTTCTGGCAAAGAATGTTTGACTGGTAAGGGAGTTACTATTGGTATTATTGATACAGGAGTTGATTATACACATAAAGATTTGGGTGGAAATTACTGTCCTGAAGGCGGGTATTGTGGTGATAAGAATTGTAATTCTGGTACAGAAAATAGCTTGTCATGTCCTGTTGATTGCGAGACAACCTTTGAGTTAGGATGGCCCACGACGGTCAATAAAGAACAGTTTACTCCAACAATTGCAAACATTGACAATGACCCAGAGTTGGAAATCATTAGTTATAGCATCAATCTCGGCTACGACGGAAATCATCCCAAATTGTTTGTGTTTAATTCAGATGGAACACCCGTTAATGGCTTTCCTCAATCAATGACTGGCTCTTTTTACAGTATGCCTGCAGTTAATGATATTGATAAAGATGGCTCTGCTGAAATACTGGTGGTTGCAGACAGACAGCTCCATGTTTTTGATAATGCTGGGTCTTATAAACCTGGATTTCCGCTCTATATTAATGATTTTAGTCATTCCACACCAGCAGTTGCTGATATTGATAAAGATGGTGATAATGAGATTGTTGTTGGTACTGGAAGTTTCTGGGAAGCTGGCGGACAAATTTATGTTTTTGATGCGCAAGGAAACGTTCAGCCAAACTGGCCACAGTCACTCGGTGACTATAGAGTTCATACGTCTTCCCCAAAGTTGGGTGATATTGATGGTGACGGTAAACTGGAAATTGTTCACGGTGCAATTTCACTATTTGGCAAAGGGAAGAAAAGTACTGTTTGGGCCTGGCATTTAGACGGCACTCTCCTGCCAAACTTTCCAGTGCAATTACAAAATGATGACCTTAATATGATTGATGAGTTGTCATCTGTTATCCTGACGGATGGAAACAATGATGGAATTGATGACATATTTGTTTTATCCTATCAGCACAAAGTATATGGTATAAAAGGTGACGGGAGTTTCCTACCAAATTGGCCGATTTATATTCCCTCTTTTTTAAATCCATTAAATTTCATTCATGCTGACGTTGATAATGATGGCATGACCGAATTTGTTTTCCTCTCGATAGGTAGTGTTAACAACAAGATATATGCTTATCACCCAGACACGTCTGCTTTATCAGGATGGCCAAAATCTATCGCTTCAGCTATCTCTCTGGGTGTTAGTGACGTCAATCAAGATGGTAAAACAGATGTTTTGGTTAGTTATCCTTTAGGTCAGGTTTATGCGTTTGACACCTCTTTCAAGGTTTTGAATGGCTGGCCGAAAAAACTCTTTGGTCACGGTTCATATACTCCAATGGTAGCTCAAGACATTGATGGTGATGGTCGTACTGAAATCGCTGTCCCAGGAAATGACCACTCTGCATTTCACGTTTATGAACACTCTGATACCTCGACATCGTCATTGCCCTCCCAAAGCTTGCCTGCACCAAGCGATGTAATAACTCTTTTGCCGACTTCAAATTCACAAGGATATTCTATCGAGAAGCAGGGGTCACAGGTCGCATCTGTAGTTGCTACTACGAGTTCGTCATCTGCCACTGTAAGTTCAACATCTTCGTCAGGTGTCTGCAAAGTCATCGGTGGCTACGACTTCGTCAATGACGACAATGACCCAATGGATGATCATGGACATGGCACGCATGTTGCTGCAACTGCTGCGGGTAATGGCGTGTTGAAAGGTGTTGCACCGGATGCTTCAATTGTCGCATACAAAGTGCTTGATTCTGGTGGCAGCGGTTATTGGGATGATGTGATTGCTGCCATTGAACGTTCCATTGACCCCAACCAAGACGGCGACACTTCTGACCATTTGGATGTTATCAGCTTGAGTTTAGGTGGTCCAGGCAATCCTGATGATCCTGTCAGCACTGCAATTGACAGTGTTGTCAAAAGAGGCGTTACTGCTGTTATTGCTGCGGGCAATTCTGGTCCTACTGAACAGACAATAGGGAGCCCCGGAACATCGCGAAAAGCGATTACCGTTGGCGCTGTGTTCAAAGACCAATACAAAGATGTTGTTTATTTTTCATCACGTGGTCCAGTAGAGTGGAATGGTCAGTCTATGGTCAAACCAGATGTTGCTGCACCCGGTGTAAAAATTTGTGCTGCACAGTGGCAAAACGCGTTTGAGGATGCGCTTGGTCAAACGTGGCTTGTTGACAAATGCGTTGATGATGAGCATATCGCAATTTCTGGCACATCCATGGCAACGCCGCATGTTGCGGGTGCTGCTGCTTTGCTGAAGCAAGCTCATCCTGATTGGACACCGTTGGAAATCAAAGCAGCACTGAAGCGTTCTGCAGATGACACGGAATACTCACTCATTCATGAAGGCACAGGTGTTATCAATACGGTGCGTGCATTATCTCCGAGCAAGGGCGGCTCGCACAGCATTCCTTGTGTTGCGGAAATATTTGGCGGCGATGTTCGTGGAGCATTTGAAGTCAAAGGAACTGCGTTATGTCGCAAAAGTATCTCTTTTTCGTACGAACTCTTATACAAGCGTGTTGATAGTTATGGGCACGACCTCATCAATTTGCAGATGCTGGGCAAGCCACAGAGCAAGCAGGTTGAAAATGGTTTGTTGGGTGTTTTCGACGCTGAAAAATACGGATTGAGTGATGGTCTGTATGTTATTGTTGTGCGTGTTCGTAGTGATGGCGATGCGTCTGAAGCTCATGCGTATCTTCGTGTTAAAAACTTTGAAATTACTGCAATTGGCCAAAATCTGAATTATATTAATGGGCCTGTAACCATTCAAAGTAAAGTAGCTATTCCCAAGCTCGATGCGTACAAAGTTGAGTTTAAGAAAGCTGATAGTACTCAATGGTCTGTCGCGTGTTCTGGCAAGGGTTCTTATGTTCCATGCTTATTCCATCCGTTAAAAATGAAAACAAAAGTTGACAATGGAATGTATGATTTCCGTATTGTCGGCAGCAAAAATCGTGTTTTGTATTTCGGTGATATACAGCAAGGAGCGATAATGTATGAACTGAAACTGGGCTGGCCGCAGGAAGTAAAGTTGTTTGCTTCGCCACTTAATACTGTTCGTCGCGGAAATGAACAGATACTTTTTATGCCAGTGCCTCAAGAATGTGTACAGACATCTTCGATGGACAAAGCAGCATTATCGAATACACCTGGTGTTCTCCTCAATGTTCCAAAAAATATGAAGACTCAAAAAGTCCAGTTTTTGCCTCAGGCATTATCCTCAAAGTCCCCATCACAAACTGTCGCACAAACGAAAGATGGACAGATTGCTGCTGGCGTTAGATGCTGGAGTGAAAACGGCGGCTCTCTCGGTATTTTTAATGGCAGAGGCTCATTTAAACAACTGACGATACTGGCAGATGGCAATACTGTACCATCCAGTGACCTGCTTTCAGTGTATGATGATGCTTCCTCTTTAGTTACATATTCCAAAGGATTGCTTGATTTGAAAAATGAGCGCATTGTGCAGCAGCTTTCAGAAAACAGGTGGAGCTGGGATCCTATTGTGTATGATATGGATAAAGATGGAGTAAACGAGCGTGTTAGTATGGGGGATGCAAGTGGAAGCAATAATTATGTCCTCAAAATTTATCAGCGTGATGGTTCGGTAAAAACTGGTGCTATCGGTGAATTCTCATTACTGTACATCTTCCCTACAATCGTTGAGTTTAACGGTCAAGCGTATGCTGGTGTTGTTCGTGGTCTTGGCGATAATTATATTCGTGACAATGTTTTATATCTTGGCGTGTATTCCGACTTCAAACTGTATCTTGACTTGTACACCAAAGATGCTGTGCTTTTTTCTAGCATTCCAATTGTGCAATTAAGCGGCAGTCCTGTTATATTCTGGGAAGCTAACTTTGCTGTTGCAAATGTGGATGGCATTGATGGTGACGAATTCGTATTTGGTGGCACATATACTGATTTCAACCAGTTTGAGCAGGACAGGTACAATAAAGACATTTATCGTCCAACTCTATGGATTGCTTCTCCTCAGACGCAAAGTGTCAATGCGCTGTCGTTCGAGCCTGGCTACGCTGTTACCAATATTGTTCCGTACAAACGGCAAAATACGGTTGCGCTCTTTGTTAATCTTGGCGTTACATGGGCAAACCAGAATGACAATTCACGATTGCTTTCCATTGATGCACAAGGAACTCGACATTTTGATGTGACTGCTGTCAATGCTCAAAGTCTTCTCACGGGCATGTCTGCTGCTGACGTTAATAATGATGGCAAGGATGAACTTCTTGTAGCTTATCGCTCTCGCTGGTATGACCGCAATCCATCAGGTGTTCTTATCTATCAGCAGGATGGTACATTGTTGAAAACGCTTAACATTCCAACGTTTGGACAGGTTGATGATATTGGTTTACCCCCACTGGTGAAAGACATTGATTCTGATGGAAAACTGGACATTGTCCTTCAATCATTATTCTGGGGCAAAAATTTCAAAGGGTTTGGCGCACGCTTTTATGCGTTTTCGACTGATTCACAAACGAGCAGCTCGTCGTGGCCAATGGTATTGCACGACCCGCAGCATACTGGACGATTGTGCTCGCGCTCATTCTATGCAGATGGAGATAAAGATGGATTTGGCTCGACGACCAATAAAGTTCTTGCATGTGAACCGCCTTTAGGTTACATCATTGATAATACAGACTGCAATGATGCTGATGCGACGATTAATCCAAACAAGATATTTTACAAGGACTTTGATAAGGATGGCGTTGGCGGGACAACTATTACTCGCGCATGTAATGCTCCGCAAGGACATGTAGCTATTACTGGTGACTGCAATGATGGTAATGCGCTGATGACTCCTGGTCGTCCCGAAACTTGTGACAATCTTGATAATGACTGCAATGGAAAAATCGACGACAATCGACAATGTCTCAAGGTTGATGTTGCTTCAATTCAGCTGATTACTGGTGGCGTAGGCGTGCAAACACTTGCCTGTCCTGCAGGAAAGATTGCGTGTGGAATAAACAGGAATGCCGGTGCATTGTCATCTAATGTTTTCTGTTGTCCTGTAAGTCCTTCTGTTCTTTTCACCATAGGATCTGCGGATCCCTTGCTTCCTCAAGGAACAAGTGGTAGCACTGTTATGTGTCCAGCGGGTAAAGTTGTTTGTGGAGCAAAAAGAGGCCAAATTACTCCGGCAGGTGGCTTAGCTCTCACTCAAATTAGATGTTGTCCAGCAGGTGGCGTTACTGTGAATTATAATTCAAAAGCACTTGGAACTTGGCAAGCTGATTTAACAGTGAAGTGCAGTGCGACACAGGTCATGTGCGGCATCAGAAATGGCGCGTCCAACACTCCGCAAGGCGTTGCGGTTACAGGCATCTATTGCTGCCCGTTTAGTTAGATATAAAAGATTTTTTATGTTGTTTTCTTACCACCAAACTCCTTTCTCGCTGATTAAAATGTCCAGTACGAGATGTATAAGAATTCCCGCAAGCAAAAAACCATACAGTTCTGAATACTCCTCCATGCGCTTCTTTTTGATGAAATGATAATGGTAAAAGAACATGACAACTGCAAGAATAAAAAAACCAAGCGCAAGCCAATTACTCCAGTCAGCTGTTGTCATTGATAAAAACCGATAAAACTCGTTCGACTTCTGGACATGAAATATATCCAGCGTTCCTTGTTTTATCCCTGTCAAACCGAACTTCAGCGCATCAGGAAGAAGATTGCCAATGAACATAGCATAGGAATATTCCCACTTGAAATGAATCAGATGCACAACGACTGCGCATAAGATTCCTGCGCCAATGTGAACAAGACCGCCGGGCATAAGAAAAGGAAACTTTTGTGATATTAAAATCTATGTTTTGACGAGCGTTTTTAGTGGTCGTGGAGCAGAAGGAAGGCGAAAAAATATTTTACGTAACGTTTATTTTTTTTCTTCCTTTCGTAACGGCAGGCGTTCGACGAGCAACTAAAACTTCTATCAATAAACCCTACGTCTTCGCCATATATTTGTAAATCGGCTGCTGCTCTTTTACTCCAAGCTCATTGTTTGCGTGCCTCGCAAGCATGAACATCAAGTCGCTTAATCTGTTAATATATCTAATCGCTTCCGGATTGACATTTGCCTGCTGTTTCAAACCAACTAACACGCGTTCCGCACGTCGTATCATTGCTCTGCACAAGTGCAAAAACGAACTTGAAACCGTACCGCCTGGCAATATGAAATTCTTTGGAATGCCTAATTTCTCATGATAACCATCAATTATTTTTTCTATTTCAGTCACATGCGCTTCGGTTATCTTCGGTAATGCTCCCTGTTTCAATTCCATACCTGCAATATCACTGCCCAACTGGAAAAGGTCGTGCTGAATCTTGTCGAGTGCTGCACGTAACTTTTCGTCTTCGATAAAGCATAAAGTCACCCCGATGATGCTGTTGACTTCATCAAGAGCGCCAAATGCTTCTATTCGTGGGTCGTTCTTCTGCACCAATCCGCAACCAAAGAATGTTGTCTTCCCCTGGTCGCCAATCTTTGTGTATATCTTCATCTCTTGTGTCATTAGCTGCATCCACCTGTCGTTCCACAGACGTCGCATATCGTGCAAACGCCGTTCCTTCGAACTAACTTGCTGCCGCAGCCACTACATTTTTCGTCTTTCATGTATCCCGCGCTTTTTGCTTCGATTGCTGACTCGTGTTCTGTTTGTATGCCCTCTACTCCAACAGCAATCAACGGTTTTTTGACTATTGTTTCTTCGACATCAGGCTCTTCCATGTCGTCCATTTCAAGTGCTGCTTTCAGTTCCGGATTTTCGTCGAGTGTCGTGTTTAACGGTTGTGACAGCTTGCTGCCATCACGATACAATGCAACTGCCTTCACCATGTGTTCCCACGCGAACTTGTACGCATCTTTGATGTCCTGCACTGTTGATTCGCGTGCCATGTTTATTGTCTTGCTGATAGCACCACTGATAAACGGTTGTGCGGCTGCGAGCATCTTCAGATGTCCATAAGTGTCGATGAAGCGCTTTCCTTTTGCGCCACACTTGTTTGCACAATCAAACACCGGATAATGTTCTGCTTTCAGATGCGGAGCGCCTTCGATGGTCATTGTTCCACAAACATATTCGTTTCCTTTTTGTATTTGCTCATCTGTAAAACTTAATGAGTGAAGCAAACTGAAGTTTGCATTGCTGAGCTTTTCCTCTGTAAATCCGAATCCTTTACAAAAGTCAAGGCCCAGTACCCACGACGAGAAAGCATATTTTAGCTCTGACACATTGGGCAGCTGCTTTTCAATGGCATCAATCTGCTGTTGTCCAAAGCCACGACTTCTGAGCATGTCGTGAGTGATTGTCGTGCAACCTTTCAGTGTCCCATGGCCTGTACAATAATCAGTGATGTCTTGAATTTGTTGTTGCGTGTATCCAAGATGCTGTAATGCTCGTGGTACTGATTGATTGACAATCTTGAAGTAGCCACCGCCTGCAAGCTTCTTGAACTTGACCAGTGCATAATCTGGCTCTACTCCAGTAGTATCACAGTCGAGGACGAGCCCTATAGTGCCGGTCGGAGCCAATACTGTGACCTGTGCATTTCTATACCCATACTGTTCTCCGTTGGAAAGCGCTTTGTCCCATGCGACATGTGCTGCGCTGAGCATTTCCTGCGGGCAGAGCTGTTGGTTAATTGCGTATGGCTTTTGACTGAGTGTTTCATAATCTTGTAAAGCATATGCCGCTCTTCGATGGTTGCGTATAACCCGTAACATATGCTTTCTGTTTTTTTCGTACTTCGGAAATGCGCCAAGAGCTTTTGCCATTTCTGCACTTGTTGCGTATGATTCACCGCAGAGTATTGCGGTTAATGCTCCTGCGATTGTTCTACCCTGCTCGCTGTCATATGGAATTCCCATGCGCATGAGCATGCTTCCGAGATTTGCATAGCCTAACCCAAGCGTTCTGAAGTCATAGCTCTTTTGTGCGACTTGCTTGCTTGGAAACTGTGCCATCAGCACGGAAATCTCTAAGATAATCGTCCATAATCTTGTGGCATGAATGTAGCCTGCGATGTCCAGTCTTCCAGTTTCGTCGTTGAACAGCTGTCCCAAGTTGATACTTGCAAGGTTACATGCGGTGTCGTCCAAAAACATGTATTCGGAGCAATTGTGGACCGTTATTCCCTGTGCGACGAATGTATGTGTTATTGGCTCCGTTAAGTCATAGACGTCTTCCATCCCTATGTATGTCAGTGATTCAACTGTGTCACATGGAAGGTCTTTATAAGTCGTTACTGTTTCGTTCATTTTCTTCAGCTTGTGATGCTTTGGTGATTCTTCCATGAAACCAATCAGCTGCTCGAATTTGATTCTGTTTGTCTTCACTATGCGGAGTGAATGTACCTCCAAAACATCGTACTCTTTCATTCCACCATTCCCATTGGGGAGCATGGCAACTTTTTCTCCAGCTCTCCTGTTCTTATAAATTTTTGACTTGATGCCAAAACCAAGTAAACAGAGTTGAGCATCTTTTAACAACTGTAGGCTTGTCGAATCCAGCGCTACATATTGTGATTTATCACCGTAACTGGCTACTGTTCCATCTGCAGTGAACAATCCCTGAAGCACGTACTTTTGTTCGCTCAGTTGCAGAGAAAACAGCGCGTCAGAAAACACTTTTTCATGAGCGTACAACTCGAGGTTCAGCAATCCTTCAAACTTCTGAATAACCTGCGAATTCGTAATATTATATTTTGCTGACGTCTTTGTCATTGTGACTGTCGCTGGCGAATCTTTGTGGGTTATGTCTTCATAGTTGTTTGCCACATACTCTGCAAATCTCTCAAGTACTGGCTCTTCGCTTTCTTTACTCATTGTTATTTGAATTCCATCTTTTGTATCACTTTTTCTGCGAGAGCCGTCTCCCAAATACACTCCTATCATCTGATAAAACGTCTTGTCTTCAATTTCCTTAACTTCAGATACTTCACAGCCTGGAAGCAGAAGATGGTCGTCTTTCGTGAGTTCGCATGCCTGAACGAACCCGCGGTTTACTGTGTATATAAGATGGTCCGCTGTCACTTTCAGTTCATAACCACTTTTTGTTTCTAATTTGTAGACCGGTTTTGTTCCGGTTTTGAAAGACCCTTGTATAAGCATTTCGCTGATGACACCAGTATTTGTAACAATGGTTGAATTTTTGTCTACCATCGCATCAATCCTTAGCCATCGCCCGCCTTCGGTTAAAACTCTTGTATCTCCAGTAACACATGGATTACTCGCATTTATCCGTCCGTCTTCCGGACAGGTGTGCCATTCGTTAATCGTCGTGTCGTACTGGACGCCGGGATCAGCACTTGCCCATGCACAATAGCCAATTTGCTCCCACAGCTCTCGTGCAGGAATCTCTTTCATCGTGCTGCCATCGGTTCTTGACGTCAAACGCCATGTCCCATCATTTTCAAGTGCTGCAAAGAAACTGTTTGGTATTCTTACACTATTATTGCTGTTCTGACCACTCACCGTAATGTACGCCTCGCCTTCATATTCTGTATTGAATATGTCAAGATTCATCGTTCGCTTTTGTCTTCCTAATTCAAGTGCCCGAACAATGTAATTTAGTGGAATCTGTGTGCGTGTTGCCTCTCTAATTGCAGTCTGCAATGCCTTGTTTGTTTTTATATTGCTATCTTCATGTGCAAGCTGAATTATTTTGTCGATGTTATTCTTTAGTATTTGACTCCCTGTCACCAGCGAAGCAACTTTTTCTTCTTCTTTCACTTTCCACCAGATGAATTCCTCTATCTCAGGATGGTCCAGATTGAGACACACCATCTTTGCTGCTCGTCTTGTTGTTCCGCCTGACTTTATTGCACCTGCTGCTCGATCAAAGATTCTGAGAAAAGACATTAAGCCACTTGAGCGTCCGCCGCCGGTCAATCGTTCTCCTGCGCCACGAAGCGATGAGAAATTTGTTCCTGTGCCAGACCCATATTTGAAAATACGAGCTTCCCTCGTCAATACATCGTAAATACCGCCTTCGTTGACCAAATCATCTCTGATTTCCTGGATAAAACAAGCATGTGGAGCAGGTCGCGAATATGCGTCTTCAGAGCGCTTCACTTCTTGCGTATCAGAATCAACATAGTAATGTCCTTGTGCTGGACCTGTGATGTTATATGCCCATCCTAATCCTGTGTTGAACCATTGCGGTGAATTGGGAGCAGCTATCTGATGAAGCAGCATATACACTACTTCATCATAAAAGACTTGTGCATCCTGTGTCGATGAAAAATAATTATATTTTTCTCCCCAAAAGCGCCAGCATCCTGCGAGGCGATGAACAACCTGCTTTATGCTTCTTTCAGAGCCCATTTTCCCATTGGTTGGAACACCTGCCTTGCGGAAATACTTTTGTGCGAGGATATCAGTTGCAACTTGTGACCATGATTGTGGAACTTCGACGTCATTCATCTCAAAAACAACGCTGCCATCCGGATTTCTAATCACCGATGTACGCTTTTCGTATATCACCTTATCGTATGGTGAACTATTCTCCTGTGTAAAATATCTTTCAACTGGTAACCCCTCTTTTTTGTGTTCCATTTATGACACCTCCAATTTTACTTTCTTCCTGCGCTGCTTCTTTTGTGCGTACATGAGCTGCTGCGTACTTCCTTCGCGGTACACATGGATACTCTTGCATCCTGCATCATAGGCGCGCATTATGATTTCTTCAATCTCATTGATTGTTGAGCTTGGCGGAAGATTAATGGTCTTGCTGACGCCGTTATCCGTATATTTCTGAAATGCAATCTGCATTGCCAGGTGATTCTGAATTGAGCAGTCATGTGCAGTGACGAAAAGCCGTCTCCATTTTTGTGGTACTTCTTTAACTCCGCGAAGACTGCCTGCAAGTGCGCTTTTTTTAACTAATTCTGTTGTAAAAAAGCCTTCGCGTTGTGCGACTTCTTCAAATGCAGGAAGCACTTCGAACGTTTCTGCATTCGGTGTTTTTTTTAAGTAGCCAATTGCATAATGGGGTTCAATACCTTGGCTACATCCTGCAATTGCGCTGATGATGCCACTGTGGACTATGGTTGTTCTGCTGATGTTACGTACTTTTTCTTTACTCTTGCTTTCTGAAAATCCTCCAAATGTTCCTCTTTTCTTGGCAAGATTCATACTCGCAGTTTTTGCCTCTTTGCTGATGAACGCCATGAACTTTTCTCCTGCAGCAAGAGCTTCCGGGCTGTTATACGGAATTTCACATGCAATAAGAGCATCTGCCCACCCCATCACACCAATGCCGATGCGTCGCGTATACTCTATTGCGTGTCGCATTGCTGCTGTTGGATACACTGAAATGTCGATTGCGTTATCCAGCAGTCTCACTGCATAAGCTACTGTTGATTGTAATTTTTCCCAGTCTATCTGTTTGTTTTTGATGTGCTTCTCTACATTAATGCTTGCAGAGAAACATCCTTCATGAGGAAACAGCGGCTGTTCTCCTGTGGGAGACGTTGCATTCAAAAAATGATTCTCAAATGGGGTTTCATTGTTCAGGTTGTCAAGGAAAACAATTGCGGGATCGCCTGTACGCCATGCAATCGTCGTAATCATGTCAATGACACTGCGCGCGCGGAGTTTCGCGACTATTCCCTTTGTGTGTGGGTCAATGAGCTTGTACATCCCATCCTCTTTCACGGCTCGCATGAACTCACGCGTGAACACCACCGATAACCCAAAATTATGGAGCTGAACGTTTTCTTTTGCGGTGATAAAATCAATAATATCAGGATGATGAACACTCAGGAATGCGCCGTTTGTTCCATACGGATTAATCTGATGCAATGCTCTATCGTACATCTGTAGAAATGACACCGGTCCAGCTGCACTTTCACCGAAACCACCCTGCCCTACTTTTGCTCCTTTTGGGCGAAGCGGTGAAAAAGAGAGGCCTATACCAAAGCCGCGTTGTCTGTTTTTGTGTAAGAGTGCTGCTTGCTTTAATGTGTCAAACAAGCTTACAATATCATCATCGATGGGCAATACAAATGCATCTGCCAAATGGTTTTGTCCTCGTCCTGCATGACGCAACATTGCAGTGCTTGGCAACAACTCGAGGTTGAAAAATAAACGTGCAAATTCTGCTTCTGCCTTTTCACTATTTTCGTTGTATTTTTTTTCTGCTTTAGCCAATGCACGTGCGACGCGAAGAAACATCTCCCTTGGCGTTTCCAGCGTGCTATCACTTTTTCTCTGGAGCAGACGATGTGTTGCAAGAATGTGTAGTGCGCGAAAAGACAATTTCATATCATCATTCACGCCTAATGCCGATTTTGCTTCTCTTAACTCTTGGCGTTTTCTACGATAAAGAATGAATGCTTTTGCCATGTTGCTTCGACCATACTGTATGAGAATCTGCTCTACGGCATCTTGCACATCTTCCACTGTCGGAATGCTATTTTTGAATGAATTGTCCAAATTTTGTACGACTGCGTCACGAACCTGTTGGGCATTTTCAATTTGGCTACCAACTGCAGCAGCGGCACGCATGATTGCCTGCTCAATCTTGGCACGGTCAAAATCTACAATACGTCCATCACGTTTCTTGACTTTCTTAATCATACAACATCGCCAGTTCTTTTTTGAATAATTGTGCGTCATCGAACGACTTGCACACACTTGCATAACGTAGGTAAGCAACTTTATCCACTTTCATCAGTTCTTTCATCACGAGACGTCCGATGATATCGCTCTTGATTTCCCATTTGCCTGAGCGGCGCGCTTTTTGTTCGATTCTCGCAACCATCAGTTCGATATGCTCTGCGAGTATTGGTCTTTTATGACATGCTTTAATAATCCCGTTTCTTATCTTGTCGTGGTCGAACTGTTCCTTGCTGTTGTCTTTTTTGATTACAATCAGCTCAAGCTCGGCTTTTTCATATGTTGTAAAACGTCTTGTGCATTTCTCACATTCTCTCCTTCGCCGAACTTCAAGCTCATTGACGCGACTGTCAATGACTTTGGTATCCTGGAATGAACAAAACGGGCAATGCATATTTTACCTCTTTTTTTCGAGAACATCAGGTGAAGTGTATTTTTTCATGTCCCCTCTTTTTGACGAAACCACAATATCTTGTGTTTAACAATTAATGAACACACAATTTGTTGGATTTGGAATCACATTTGTCTTTTTAAACATTCCTTCACTGGAATATATGGACACTGTATTATATGTTGGATTGAGACATTACTTTGAAGTTGTAGGGATTGATTGTAATTGAGAAGTGTATCACATTTATGTCACGTTGTGCGGTAATGTTCACTGTCTGTCACTCCATTGGTTGTAATCTCTCTTTTATAATAGAGAACATAAATAATCGGTATTTATTGTCCCCTAGCATATTCTAAAAGACCTAACAAATAATCTCAAATAATTATGTCTTCTATTATATCTAAAAACTGTTTATCTTGAGGCTCTTGGAAAATTTTTGTATTCTCGTATTGCTCTTCTTCTTTTTACACCATATCTTGCTGGTACGGATTCATTGAGATATTCGCGTCCTGCTGCTGAAGCCTCGAGAGCCTCACGGAAATGCTGGCGAGCACGATACAATCTTGATCTTACTCCGTCAATTGAAGTATCATACATACTTGCAATATCTGCGTAGTGAATTCTATTTATAGTAAACTCTAATATTGATCTCTCATGTTCAGGTAGCTTGTCCAATGCAGTCTGTATTATCTCTTTTAACTCATTGTACTGAACTTGTTCAACTACATCCTGCGTTCTGTTGCGTGTGCGCCTTTCAAAATATTCTGCTATGTGTGGCTTGTGAAGTCTTTGTATTTTTCTTTTTCTGATGTATTCAAGCGCTGAAAATTTAAGAGCTGCAATAATCACTGTTGAAAATCTAGCTCCCCCACGGTAGTCGTTCGTGATTCGTGGCGTGTCAACCGCTACATCCTGAACAGGTTCCTCAATATCAACTCCTCTAAATCTATGTTCCCATTTTAAACCTTGATTACAATCAACTTCGTATGCTTCTCTCCATATGTCACTAGGCAATTTAGCTGAGCCTGAAAATTTCCAACGCAATACTTTCTCTGACAACTTGTCTCGAACAAAGTATTCTTTCACGGAGAGAAATTGCGATATTTTGTTTATAAACCTATTGACGAAGTTGAAATCTCATTTGTTAGGAAAATGACGTCGTAGTAATTCGGTCACTTGGTCTTGATTAAGTTTCATGAAGTCGTTTGGTAATGATATCTCATTTACTGTTTTTGGATTATTATATACGCTGACAGGTGCAGGCTCAAAGAACTTAAGATTGTAACCTAATTCGCCCCATACATTGATAACTCTCACTAACTCCGGTCGGCTTCCGCTTTGCATCTCGTAATAAGCTGAATAGGGTAAACCGGTGTCTCTTATATGTTCGCCAACTGTTTGTTCTCCTCTTAATTCACGCAGGGCAGCGGCGTTGTCTTCTATATGAATTACTTTGGTCGGTTCTCCTTCTTTTACTGCAACAAGTGGGACAACACCAAGAGCACGACTCACTGCATATACATCTCTCAATGTTACCCACGGCGACCTTTGCTCGACACGGTAAGACAAGTTACTCGCTCCGGGTATGCCAGCAAGTTCTGCAACTGACATTCCTTTTTGATCTAATACAGCATTTAACGCAGCATAAAATTGATCAGCCATTTGATGAATTCGCACCAAGTTCTTTATAAACCTTTCTTTTTTGTTATATATTTTATTAATATTATAAATCTTTCGCTACTAAGCAGTAGTTATGGCGGATTTTCCAAAAAGAGCTACAAGGTCACTAAGGAGTGAATCAGTCGTTTAGCGACGGCAGATATAGTGGATTAGAAAGTGCGCTGTAGCTACACTTGGCTACGCTTCCTAAGGCGAAAACTTA
>Ga0209541_10001774_pt1 | contig 42143 bp, 41 predicted proteins | sample RifCSPlowO2_01_FD_184027 | JGI IMG/M metagenome (GOLD analysis project Ga0209541, IMG submission 184027) | Groundwater microbial communities from Rifle, Colorado - Rifle CSP2_plank lowO2_0.1 (SPAdes) (version 2) | ecosystem: Environmental > Aquatic > Deep subsurface > Groundwater | place...
AGCATATTAACTAAGTATTCTTTTACATCAATTTTAAATGAGAATGGAATAGGATAATTTCTAATAATTGGGAAATCAATTATAGCTTTTCCATCTAAAACAGCAAAAACATTTTCTTTTGTTAAAATATCCCTTGAAGTTTTTAATGTCGAAGGGAATGTGGCTTCATGATTAATTGTAATTTTTGTTGTTGATGAACTTTTTAAAGTAAATTTTGGGACTGCTCCAAGACCTATCTGATCATTTGTATCTTCTAATGTTAATCTATAATTAACTGCCTTTATCGGAATTGCTATCTTACTCGGATTATTAACATAAAGATTAACCTTAATACTAAATGAGCTGCTATTAATTATTTTAAATTCTTCAATTTCAGTTTTTTCAAGTTTTACATTCACTAAATCTTTGGCATAATAAGCAAAAATTCCTATAGCTACAATTAATATAATAAATAAAGATAAGATTACTAATAGTATTATAAAAATCTTCTTCATAATTTAAATATTAAATTTTCCTGGTTTAAAAAGTTTGTTATTATTTAATTTGCTTATAATAAAGACCACCATCTAGGTAATAGGTTTCTTTCATTAATCCTTCCTGAGTCATATTTTTAATTTCATCCACTATAATCCCAGGTTCAAATTGTTTATAAGATCTTCTTATATTGGTAATTAAGTAATCTATTCTAATACCTAAAACTTCATATTTTGGAGATATTTCATTGATTGATTTTTCAATAATATGTCTTAAATCCTGATGAGCATAATTTGTTGATAATTCTGGCTCACCTACTTTTTGATTTTGATTGTCTAAAACCATTTTTTCGAGAGATCTAATAAGATTATACTATTATAAAAAATTAACTCTTTTATATTTTATTTAAGAAAACATATATTTTATTATCAGAATCTTTAATAATATGAAATGTATCACTTAATATGGGGGGGTTAGATATAATGAAAAAGAACCTATTTTTTGTATTTGTTGGAATATTGTTATTAGCTCTCTCCTCTTTTGGGGAAGCAAGCACCTGTTATATAGAAAAGCTTGATGTCAGATATGACTATACTTGGACAAGCGGTAGAGATTATCTTTTTAAGTTAAAAGTAACTAATCCTAGTACTGGCCAAGAATTAGATGAAGAAGGCGAGGACTTTAATTATAGGGATTTAAAATGGATTTATAGATTTGAAATAGATAATCCTAGCCATTCTAATATTGTCAATTTAATATTAAAAAAAATAAGTTGGCATGGAGTTAGAATCAGAATGGATAACCTACAAGGAATACAAGGAGATACAAAATTTGAAGCTTTTATCTACAAAGGTGGACAATTGATAAAATACGACACAGCTATAATACCATTAACTTGTAATCTAGAAGTCAACGAACATAAAGATGTATACTTTGGCAATTTTAAGATTACTAAAGCTGAGAAATCTTAATTTTTTCTTTTTTAAATTTTCAATTATTTAAGTTAAATGTAATATGTACAATATATCAGTATGCCGTATATAAAAAAGAATTATGAAATTTATTCACAAAAGTTATTTTATACATCGAATATTCACAAATTCTATTCTAATATCTTTAATATTACCAAATTGGGCTAATTGTTGTTACTATTAAGATACATCAATAGAAGAATTTAAATACTAGTTGTACATCCTTATATTAGGAGTAAAGATAAAATGGATAATCTAAAAGAAATTGTGAAACAATTCGCTGATAACTATAAAAATAATGGTCATGATATTGAAGGTGTAAATATATTAGAAGAGGAACTCTATCGCATGTCTGGAATTGATAGATCAGATCCTTCGGGTATTTTATTAATTCCAATTGATTCGCCCAACTTAGAGAATATTGGATCAGCTTGCGGTAATGTTGGAAATAGGATATTTTCAAACAAGTCTCTTATTAGTTTTTTAAAAAATAAAAAGGTCGAAAAATTTTTAGGTATAATCTATGGTCCTAATGCTAATGAAACTTATGATAGAGGAGTAATAGCCTTAAATTCGGTTGCGTTGCCTATTACGGGAAGAGATGGCCATATTTTTGAATCACTTGCAACAAAGAATGATGGGAGTTTCAGATATGAGAGGTCTAGAATTCAAGGCTGGTCAGTATTTGAATCAGAATAAAAAACTTTAAGACTATAAAGGATAATATCTACTTGAAGGGAGAATAAAATGGATACAGAAAAAGAAAAATTAGAATCACTTGTGGTGAATATTCTTGGAAAATATAATTCAGACCCTCAAACTCAAGCTAAAGAAACTCTAAGAATTGCTACTGAAGTTGCAAATGAGATTAAAAAGGCAAGAACTAAATGTCAATCAATAACTCAAATAGAAGGTCACCCAGCATCTATTATTGGATTGAAAATGACTGGTAAAACTGGAGTTGATTTAATTGGTATAACTTATGTTTCAAATTGGCAAAGATTAGAAAGAACTTATTTAAAAGAAGATTTTTATAATATTTAATATATTACAAAAAAGTGCTCTTTTTATTTTGATTCTTTTTGATATATTATTTTACACAAAATCATTAAATTCATAAGATTTATTAATTGCTAATATTTTATTATTTTATGTCCTCAAATAACCAATTGAAATTTATCCTACCATTATTATCTATTACAGTTTTATTAATTTTTGGATCTAATTATTATCTTTATAACAAGCTTACTGATGAATATAGTAATCAAGTAACTTCTTTAAACCAAAAAATAGATAGTCTTGAGAAGGATTTAAATGACCAAGTTGAATATGAAAAAAAATTAAGATCGGAACAACTTAAGCAGCTTGATCAAAAAGCAAGTAATATAGAAAAAAATTTGGAATCGCAAGTAAATGATGTAAGTTCAAATATTGAAGAAGTAAGAAGCAATACAGAACAAAATTTACAAGATATTAGTAATAAGGTTGGTGGTATAGAAAAGAAGAGTTCCTTATTAGAAAATAAACTTTCGCAAATTGAAGTTTCAAGCTCTGATTTTTCAAGTATTATTGAAGATGTTGTTAAGACTGTTGTTAGTGTGAGAACAAATATTGGGCAAGGTAGTGGTGTAATTATAGATTCCAGAGGTTATATTGTTACAAGCGATCATGTAATTGATGGAGCTACTGAAATTAATGTAATTGATTATAGTGGAGGCAGTTACAGTGCAACTCTTGTAAGAAGGGATACTAATTTGGATTTAGCAGTACTTTTAGTTAATAGCGTTAATTCATTTTCATATTTACAATTGGAGGATGAAGGTAATATTGGTGTAGGAGATCGAGTCATTGCAGTTGGAAATCCTTTAGGATTAGCATTCAGTGTAACAGAAGGCATAATCAGTGCTGAAAATAGACATATGGATGATTCTGGAATTGGGTACTTACAAACAGATGTTTCTATTAACCCTGGTAATTCTGGGGGGCCATTAGTAAATTCAGGTAAAAAAATAGTCGGAATTGCAACTAAAAAGATTGTTAATACAGAAGGTCTAGGATTTGCTATACCCTCCAATATTGTAAAGAATTTTGTGGCTCAATCATTACCTTAAAATAGTCAGTAAAAGAAAGTTTTATAAAGCTTTATTTATAAAAAAAAATCATGATAATCCCAATTAGGTGTTTTGGTTGCGGTACTCCAGTCGGTCACTTGTATGAAGATTACTTAGAAAGACTTAAGAATGGCCAAGAAAAAGGTAAAGCTATGACTGAATTGGGATTAAATAGATACTGTTGCAGAGCTTTATTCTTAGGACATGTAGATTTAATTGATACTGTTGCTCAATTTAAGAAATTCTAAGAAATTTGATTAGACTAAAATTTAATTAGTAACATTTAAATAGTTTGATACTATTTTATAAAAATATTATTGTTGGGGTTGTAGTGATTTGATTTGATCATGAGGCAGAAGATTAAACAGATATTAACGAGGAAAGCCTCTGCAATTACATTTCTTTTAGGTATGGGTGGCGCAACTCTAGGAAATTCTGAAACTATTGCGCAAGAATGTGCAAATATTCAAAACATTTGGGGAAAAGCTTACCAAGCAAATGGAATTAATACAATACCCTCAGGTCAAAGAATATATATTCAATCAATAAATCGGGAACCTATTGATACTTTAACAACATTTACAGCTGTAGATACAACCGGATGGTATGATTTTGATATGCCTATTGGAACTCTTGGCAATGGAGAAGAAATTAGCCATGGTTCTACTTTTTTAATGATCTGGCAAAGTCCAAGTGGACCCAGAAGATTATGTACTTTAAATGGATGTGATAGTACAAGAGTTTATTGCAATTACTTTGGAAGGAGTAATGTAAAAGATTCTGGAATTAGAGTTGGTATAGATGATATATCTTTAGAAAATCAGTTGTTAGAATTTAAAGCTAATCCAAATCCATTTCATTCATTTACTGATATTAGTATTGAATTAGATACACGGAAAGAGATTTCCTTAGAAATTTATAATATACTTGGGGAAAGGATTTACTCTATTGATAAAGTTTTGTCTCAAGGGATTAATAACATTAGGTGGGATGGAGTTAATGCAAAGGGAGACGTAGTATCAAGTGGGATATATATTGCTAAAATACAACTAGATGAGGCAAAAGGAACAAAAAAATTTATTAAGTTAAGGTAGTATAAAATGAAAGTGAATATTTTTGTGCTGTTGATTGTTTTCTTCTTATTCATTTCCTTATTTAATATAAGTGCACAATCAGATATTGATATATTAGAAATCGGAACTGATGAATTAAATACAGAAATAAATCCAGAGAAAAATTCACCACCTGATATTCTTGATCTACCAGTTATTGGCTTAAATAATTATTTTAATGAAGTTAAAATTAATTTAGAGGAATATGTGAAAGATGAAAATAATGATTTTAAGGAATTGAAATGGGAATTAGAAACTAGTCCAAATTTCAATCTAGAGATAACTGATAATATATTAGTGATTTCTTATGATGGAAATTTAAATCAAGTATCTGAAAATATAAAAGTTGTAGTTACTGATCCTTTTGGAGAAAGTGATTCTGAAGAATTATCATTATTGTATGTAAATATTGATGAAACTAATCCACCAATTCAAGGAATGCCAGAACAGAATCTATTTGATAATAGAGCTTATGGAGTTAGTCAGAATAGGGGTGGACAATTAACCCAGTATACATTAAATTTGAATCCAGGATGGAATTTAATTTCACTGCCAGTTGTACCTAATACAAATATTGTTGAGGAATTACTAGAACCATTAGAGGGACATTATCTCTATGCCACTACATATGCCTATAACAGATACAGAAATGAATTTAAAATATTTCAGCCAGGTATCGGAGTTCCTCCTGAATTTAGAACATTTGATAGAGTAGATGAATCAATGGCTTTTTGGATTTTGATGTTGGATGATACTGACTTAATAGTAAATGGAAATCAAGTAATTGAAAGTGAATTTAAATTAAATAAAGGATGGAATTTAATTGGATTCCCAAGCCAAGTTGAATTAAATCTAGATGATGTCATTGTTCCAATTAATGATTTTAATTATTATTTTGAGGTAATTTATGAATATGATTCTGATAGACCTGATCAATGGAATGACTACAATAGAAATAAACCACCTGAATTGAATACACTTCATACTTTAAAACCAGGTTATGGTTATTGGATTTACACAAACTATGCAATGAAATGGAGATATAATTTAGATACACAAAAATATGAATTTGTTGAGCTTGATAACAATGATCTATATAACTCAAAGTCATTTGTTTATGTCAAGGGCAAAAATGTTGCTCAGGTAAATAACAATGAAATAAGATATGTGCATGGTGATTTGCTTGGTAGTACTAGAGCTATTACTGATGATAATGGTAATACAGTTTGGAGTGAAACTTACTACCCCTTTGGAGGTCAGGTAAGTGCAACTGGCTCAGATAATAGTATAAAATATACTGGTAAACAATATGATTACAGTTCTGGATTGTATTATTACGGTAGTAGATATATGGATCCTAATCTTGGGAGATTTATCTCTACTGATAAGGCAGATGGAGATCTAAAAGTTCCACAATCTCTGAATAAATATGTTTATGCATTGAATAATCCGTATGCTTATGTAGATTCTGATGGTAATCTTCCAAGATTCTTACAGAAAGCTTGGGATTGGTACAGAAGCGAACAAATTGAACGTCTTGAAAGAATGAGACAAAGTTATCTTGAAATGAATAAATTCATGGAAGAAAAGGGTAAACTATCTCACTCTGAAAGAGTTAGGAATGATGAAAGTATGAATAAACAATATTTGAATTCAATTACTTTTTACCAAGGTAGTTGGAATTTGCGTGATGTTAGAATTGGGCCAACTGTTAGTGCTGGCGGTGATGCAGTATTAGGTGGAAGTGCACGAGTAACTTATGGATTTCTAACCAAAGATATCACGGCGGGTGCTGCAGCCACATATAACCTTGGACCTGTTCAGGGAGGATTAGGAGTTGGAGTATCAATTAATTCAGATAGTTTAACTAATGGTGATATTGACAGCGAAGATTTCCAAACTCGTGAGATTTTTTTAGGTAGATTAAGGACAGATATGGGTACAGCTTATGTTGCTCAACCAGTATCAAATAATGGTGTTTTAATTAACGGAGTTGTTGTTCCTTTATACAAAATTCCAAGAGTATGTACAATTGGAGTTTGTGTCGATGGTGTGTGGAATGCTCCTCAAGTACAAGGTGTACATGCACCAGGAGATACTTGTGATGTTTGTGGTTTAATTGAGGGTACGGATAATTATGCGAATCGTGAAGGTGGACAATGATGAAAAAATATAAACCAGGAATAGGAATATCACTTGCAGCAGCAACACTAGCAGCTGGCACTTTAATTGGTTCATATTTAGCTTGCAGATCAAATGAAAAGGATATTTTAGCAATTCAAAACCCTAGAGCAGAAGAATTACATATTAATGGACTTAGAAATTTTCATATGGGTTTAAGTGCAAGTGGTGTTGCTGACAGTTCAAGGCTTGAATTAGCTATTTCAGATTTTGAAAAATCAATTGAATTAAATAATGATCCTAGCAAGGTTTCAACGCTTTTTGCTTTAGGTAGTGCAAATTATACAATGGGAGATTGGCAAAATACTATTGCCGCTTACTCAGCAGCTTTAACAATTAATGATTCTCTAGATTTACATTTAGATGTAACTAAAGGTTACAATGATGAATCGCTAGAACTTGACGTGATTCGATATCAACTGGGGCATGCACAACTTCAACTTGGACAATATGATAATGCCTTTAATACTGCCTACAGAGGCCTGGAAATATATAATAACAATGAAAACTTACAAAATTTATTAGGGATAACAGGTAAAACTCTTAGAGAATACTTACATAGACAAATTCTTGAAACTAGAGATCCAAATAAAATTGTTGATTTGTATAAACGATTAGCTGATATTTATATTAAGGATGGTGTACAAAATCCCTTAAGTTTATCTGAGGTTTTAAATTGTGCCCAGGAAATTGAAAAGTACAATCCTGGAAATCCTAGTGTATCAGCCATACTGGGGCAGGCTCATTTAGAATTTGGTATATATATGTCGGGCTTAAATCAAGAATTCGATTCACCTTACCGACATTATAGAATGGCTGTTGATAATTTTAGAAACCTGTTAATTAATGATCCTAAAAATATTATTGGATATAGGGGACTTGGATCAGCACTTTATAATCTTGGTGATTATAATGCAGCCAAGGATATCTTAAAGGACGGACTTAGGCAATATCCAGAAGATCCTGATCTTAATTATTATTATGGGAATACATTATTGAATTTAGGAAACAGAAAGTTGGGATTAAAACATTTTAAGAAGGCATGCAAAAACGAACCAGAAGATCCTAAATTCTGCAGTAAGTATGAAGAATTAATACATGGAGGAAGAGAATGAATCTAAAATTAATTCTGTTATTGTTAATTTTATTTTCTATGAATGTACACGCTAGTGAGAATCCTGAGATTACTAGCTTTAAAATTCCGGAATTAAATAATTATGTCAATTTGCATACAGGTGATTTAAATTTTGAGATTCCTTTAGTTACAGTTCCGGGGAGGGGTGGATTAGATTATGATATTAAAATGATCTATGAATCTGGTATAAAACTTGATCAGCAAGCAAGTGAAGTTGGTTTAGGTTGGAAATTAAATAATCCTTCTATAATGAGAACTCCGATTAATGTACCTGATGATTATTGTGGTGGGTGTGTTAATGCACAAGCAAATTACTGGTTTAAGCATCCAATGAATCATCAAAGTCCTTCATATATTAATAATGTATTAAATTCTATAAATGTTCCTGGGTTATTTATGCAGATAATAACTGGAGATGTAGTATCATTAGCTATGAGTAATGCAATTCCAACTATACTTAGTCCAACAGAAGAACAGCAAATTAGATTACCATGCGAAGATGGATGTAATCTAAATGTTAATGGTTTTAGATGGCATACTAAAAATGATAATGGGCTTGCAAAATATGTTTATGATTTAAACACGCCCGACTTATATACACTTTCAGGTGATGTGCTTTCAGGGCAGATTATATTTAGTAATCATGATGCTACAGAAGTGGGGCCAAGAATGCATCTAAAGAAATTAAAGGGTCATGCATCAGATGAACTAATAAATATGAATAATTGCCCTGCACCTGGAGAAGCACTTGAGAATTGTGAAGATACGGTTAGAATAGAATTTAGCACAGATGTTACTGATAAGACATTTGATCAGTTCACAATAACTGACAATGACGGTACTCAATATGTATTTGAACCAACCAAAAAGTATACAACTGTTTTTCTAGATGATTATGTAAAGAGGAGCAGGAAAAGATTATCGCCTGGACCATTTTGCGATTATTACACAAGTCCAGAAAAATGGAGTACTGTAAAATTACTTCAGTCTTTTGCGTACGAATTTGGAATTACTGAAATTTTGGGACCGGATTATGTTGATGATAGTGTTCCTGGCATCTCATCAGGTGATAGTGGAAACTGGATAAAATTTAGTTATAGACATTGGAATGGACTTTATGAGAAGGGTACTCCTCATGATGGTGGATGCATGGAAGGACCAGATGGATCTCAAACCATGACTAGAGAAAACAATGACTTAAATTATGTTGACAAAATAGAGACACCAACACACTTTGCAAAATTCAATTATGAATATGACAGGACTGATGCTAAAAATGATATGATTCCACCACCTTCAGGTACAGGTTATGTTCCAAGATTAAGTAGTATTGAATTATTCAGCAAGAGTCAGCCCACAGTTGTAATCCAACGAATTGTACTTACTCAAGATTATACACTTGCCGAAGGCTCACCGGATGCAGAAGAAGGGAAATTAACTTTAAAACGAATTCAAAGATTTGGGTTAAATGGATTAGAGTCAGACCCATATATGCAATTTGTTTACTCATTTAATGACCTTTGGGAAAAATATGATTTTGATAGATGGGGTTATTATTTTAGAGAAGGAAATCAGTTAGATCATAATCAGGAAGGAGCAGAAAATTATGTCTGGAACAATGCTTGGGCATTAACTGGAATACGTTGGCAAAACGGAGGGGTTACATGGATTGATTATGAAACTGACAGATATAATAGAGTTGCTAAATCTTATCCGGACGCAAATGCAAACATAGAGCGAGATGATGCTCATTTTGGGGGAGGCATAAGAGTAAATAAAATCCAGAATTGTGATGGTTTAGGTGAATGTAGTTATACAAAATATTTATATCAAATTACTGATTTTGATGGCGCAGATATTTCTGAAGAGTCAGGAGTTGGTTTACCTGGAGTTCCAGGTGAAACTAGTGGTGTTGCAGTACTTGAACCCGGCAATTTTGAAGAATGGAATGATTTAGTTTATCCAGGTTACGCTGGAAATTCTCCTTATGTAGGCTACAGAAAAGTGACAGTAATTCCTGGTTATCAAACAAGTGGAGATCCTGCACCATATGGTTGGACAACCTATGAATTTACATCTGCAATTGATTACCCTAATGGGGGGAAGTATATACCTGCAACCAGAAAGGAAGTTAGTGGTTGGAAATATGGTTTTAATTCTGAGGATGCAGGACTAGCAAATTGTGTTCAAATGATTGCTGGACCTACAAATCACGAAATGCGTATATATAGTATACCTCAAGGAAATTTAGTTAAGACTTTTACTTTGAATAAAAATTGTAATTTATGGGATTCTAGTTTAATGTGTAACACTTTTCAATCTGATTTTGCCCGAGGAAATTATAAAATTGTGGACGCAACTGTTAATGTACAACAGGCAATATTTAGCACAGCATTAGTAGAGCCAGCTGAAGCACATCGATGTCTTCCAGACAAAAATAATAATGATGAATGGGACTATTTGGACTTACCTGTGGCAGATAGAGTTAGCGGAATTAACGATAATGATCACTATAGAGGATTGATTAAAAAGATTATATCTTATAATAGCTTAGGTCAATTAATTAAACAAACTGATAATGAATATAGTTTTGATGAGCAAACGAACTTTGGTGGATTTAGCAAAAGTATTTGGGCAAAATTGGAAACAGTAACAGAACAATTGGATGGTGTTACCAAAGTTATTGAGTATCAATATGATAATTTAAATGGGCTGCCAAGTAGAGTAGTAGAATATGGAAATTATGGCAATAAAAGAATTAGTACAAATAATTATGCATTTAGAATTCACTCAAGTATGCTAAAGGATGAACATATGTGGAGTCAGCTTGGAGAATTAAGGGTGTATGACACTGATGATAGTGTACCCGAGAATTTAGTGAAACAAGAAAGATATGTTTATGGTAGGGGTACAATAGATTTTCCAGGAAATCCTGACAGTCAATGGTTTGTTAAAGAAGCATATAATGGAGTTAATAGTGAGGAGACTAAAGTAACTACATTTATAGACTATGATAACTATGGGAATATTTTGCATACTACAGACAGTTTAGGCTATGATTCATATTTCTATTATGGAAATAATAATCAGTGTGGTTCAGGTAGTCAGTGGGCTAATACTTATTTGACATGTAAACTTAATGAGTTCAATCAGGCAAATTTGATGGGTTATGATTCAAGAGGGAATATTATTCAGGAAACTAAAGAGAATAATGTAGTATTTAATTACAATTTTGACAATTTAAATAGGTTGCAAACAGAGTCAAGAAATGGTATCTTGCTCAAGGAATATGATTACTTTGTTGCGGGTAGTAGTCTAAGCCAGAACAATCTAAATTATGTTGAAACTAAGCAACATCTTGATCTTAATACTGAAAAGATTTCATATGAAAAAATGGATGGTCAAGGTAAAGAAGTTATGAAAACTATAGTTAGTGGGGCCAATCAAATTAGGCAAGAGTTATTGTATAATCCAGATGTTCTTAAAGTTAGTGAACAGACAGAGTATTATGAAACTCCGGATACTTATGATACTACTGAAAGACATCAATATAAAGATGATCCACTATTGAGAAATTGGAAAGTATTTCCCAAGGGTGCAAGCGATTCTGTTTATAGAGAATTTACATATGGTAATGTTGATAATGAGTTTAACTTTATTAATTTGAGAGATGAAAATGGAAGAATTACTCAATATAAATATGATAAATTAGGCAATTTAGTAGAAGTAATTGATCCTTATAATGAGCACACATACTATAGATATGATGTGCTTGGGAATATTGAAAGAATAATAAATTCGTTGAATGAAGAGACTATTATAGACTATAATAGTCTAGGGAGACTAATTACCAAGACAAATCCTGAATCAGGTAATTTAGTATATACATATTATGATAGTGGAAATGTGGATACAATTACGGATTCATTAGGTATTGTGATTGATTATGATTATGATAGATTAAATAGAAATACATTAATTAATTATCCAAGTAGTCCTGATGTAATATATGTTTATGATGAACAAAGCCATAGCTATCCTGGCACTACTTCAGCTATTGGAAAATTGACTACAATTAATGATGGTACTGGGTCTATGAGACTTTATTATGATAGCTTGGGAAGAGTAGATTATGAAATTAAAATAATTGATGGGGAAGATTATACAATTGACTATGCTTATGATCAACTTGATAATTTAAAGACAATAATTGATCCAAATGGAGTTAGAACAGATTACTATTATAATAATTTGGGTGAAATAGATTATGTTGAAGTAAATGGAGAGGTTGTTAACTTTGCATTTAATCCATCTGGTACTGTTAAAGAAATTGATTATCCAAATGGAGTTAATTCTAAATATTCATATAGTAATAGGGATTGGGTAACTTCTATTAATGCTGAAAAAGGAGATAATCCCATATTTAAAGAAACTTACTATTATGATAGTGGAAATGTGCACACTATTGGTAATTTAATACAAATTTTTGAAGGTGTTAATGAAGCAAATCCTGGCGATTGGGCTAATTTAAATAACCTGATGTTGTTGACCTATGATAGATTGAGAAGAGTCACTAACATCAACATGGATCCTCAAGGACCCCCTGGATGTAATATGGGGCCAAATTGTGAAGATAAAAATTTTGTTTATGATCCTATTGGAAATAGATTAAATGTAAATGGAATAATTATGGAATATACTGATCCTACAAGCAGAAACAGGATATCTTTTGATGGTACTTATGATTATACTTATGACGCTAATGGGAATATGATAACCAAGACACACAGACAGTTGGGTACAGTAACTACATTTATCTGGGATGAGGAAAATAGACTGAAACAAATTGATTTTGCTAATGGTAATAGTGAAACTTATAAGTATGATGGAAAAGGAAATAGAGTTCAAAAAATAGAACCTTGGGGAAAAACAAATTATATATATTCTTACAGTGGACAACTAGTATATCAAGAATTTATATTAGATGAGTAATTATTTTATTATTATTTTGAGTAAAAAGTTTTAATAATTAATATATCTTTTAAACTCGAATAATTTGCTTGTTTTTTCAATAATGAATCTTTCTAGAAAATCTGCTTATCAAACAAAAATAATAATTTACCCTTCCCTTTTTTTAAATTCCTTAATATTTATGTAAGTACTTAAAAGTAGTTAAAAATCAAAAGATTTATATAGTTGTTACCCTGCATTTTCTTCATGAAACGTTCCAAAATACTTGATAAATTTATTTCAGAAAAAACACGATTAGATATTAAAGCAAGGTCTCCAGAAAGAAGATCATTTAGTTTAGATGCTGTTTTATTAGATTATGATCGAGATGGTTACTTGTTTAGAGGTAAGCAGTATGGGCGACGAGCAGAGAGTTCATATTATATTCCAAGAATTGAACTAATTTATTTTGCTTATGACATTGAAAAATGGTCTCCGGAGAATACTTCTTCCAATGAGGTATCCCAAGGATATGAAAGAGTTGAAGAACAGATATATATTTTCAAAGATGCATCTTATAGTCCAATTAGTAAAGAATTACAACGGTCTGGACAAGCAATGTTATTTGAAGGGAAAAAGGAAAATTATGCATTAAATCTTTTATTTAATCAAAAATACAGAAGGAAATTTATACCACTAGAGAAATTTATAATGGATCAATCTGATAATGAGCCAAATAAGACTCAAAGGCAAGCAGTTAGAGCAATGATGAGTAGACTTAGAAATAAATTGAAAAAATTTAACCTTGTCATTGAGAATTTTCAAGGTGGTTACAGATTAAAGGATTTAGATCAAGTACAGATTTCTAAATAATTTCTAGGTGCCTTCTTTCAAGCTATTAAAGAAGTGAATTTGTGGGGTAGATAATTTTTACATTTACTTGAACTACAAACTTATCAATAAAAACCTATCCGGGGATTATTGTGCAAGGATCTTGTTTATCATACTTTAGGTTACTGAGATTTTCATACATCTCTTTAGGGCAGCAAGTAGCAGGCATTTGAATTCTCTGTACATCATCTAACAAATGCCACACACAACCTTTAGATGTACATAAGTTTTCATTAGAAAAGTCACATGACTTATCCTTGGGAGGCACATAACTGTAAAAACTGCATCCTACAATGAAAATGACAATTAAAATAAAGATGAGAATGAAGAATTTACTTGTCATAGAAGTACAAATTTCTTGAACTTTAAGTATTTTTCTAAGTCTAGACACTTTTAGTTAAATTTATAAAGTTTTTATTTATTCAAAATCTTAGGACGGCCATAGGGGCTTGGTGATACCCGGTCTCATCTCGAACCCGGAAGTCAAGAAAGCCTCCGTTTCTGGTTGTACTGTATTCTTACGGGAAGCCAGGAAAGCTGTCCGCCCTTTATATTTAAGGGTAAAAAGTGCTCTTTTCTTTTGATTGTAATACTTAAAGCCTTAAACTTACTTCTAATATTATTATTTCATGAAAGGACATAAATGTTTATATATTTAGGTTATATAATCGAAAATATGAGAAAAAAAGAGTTAGTAATAATTTTAATTATATCTTTAGTTTTAATTATTGGATGCAAAAATGACCCAAGTGGAAATGCTGTAGTTGACATAGATGATTCTGATGATAATGAACCTGAATCTCAAATAATCCCAGAAAATATAACCAATATAACTTACTATATTAATGCTACTATTGATTTATCAAAAGAAGCTAGGCAAAGGATATTCATTGCTGAAGAAGAAATTGACAATACTAGATTTTTATTAAAGAGTATAATTGAAAAAAAATTGATTGGTAATCAAAGAAAACAGAAAGCTGAAAGATTAATAAATTCTGCAGAATTATTTCTTATTAAATCAAAGGAAAGTTATAATAAAACTTTGTATCAGAATGCTGTAGATCTTGCGATAGATTCCAAGATTAAAATAACTGAAGCGCAGTCAGTAATAAACAAATGAAAATACATCGCAAAAAAGAAGTTATAAGAGAAGCCAAACACAGGATTGAAAATTTGTTTGAACAGGCAGATTTAATTTTCAAAGACAATAAAAAATTAGCAAATAGATATGTTTCTCTGGCAAGAAAGATAGGAATGAAGTTAAATCTTAGGCTTCCTTCGAGATTACAAAAAAGGTTTTGTAAACATTGTTATTCATTTTTAGTACCAGGAATTAATTGTAGGATTAGAACTCGAGAAAATAAAGTTGTTTATTATTGTCTGGAATGCAAAAAATATATGAGATTTCCCTTCATAAAAGAGAAAAAACTAAAAAGGAATCTTTAAAATATTTGAAATTTATTGAGTAAATTAAATATTGAAATTCTTGATTAATAAAACTCTGAATGTTATATGCAAAAATAAGATTAAATAATATAGTTTTTCATTTAATTCAGCACTAATTTATATATTATATATAGAAAATATATAGAAAGTTGATTAAAATCTAAACCATTTTATTAAGTTAGAATAATTACTAGATCTACTTTTTCTATTATATTTTGTAAGTTCCTGGTGCATTTTAGGCCATTCATTTTTAATGAAGTTCTTTTCTAATGATAATTGATTTGCAAAACCTCTTTGCTTAAGTTCTTTTGTTACTATACCACCTTTATGCGGATGGCTATATAACTTTGGCAGTGGAGAATGAAAGCCATGACTATAGTGAATTAATTCATGAGCAATAGTTAAATCAATAATATATTCTGGAACAAGAGAACTTTGAAACAAGGAATTTACAGCTATTTCTGTGTCCTTATTTTTTAATGTTTTAATATGGCCAAACTTGTTTTTCCACTTGCCTTTGAACTTGATGATGACATTATTTTTTCTTTGTGTGTCTTGAAATAATAATTCCCAAATTTGTTCGAGTCTTCGTCCAAGCCATAAATTATTTCTCATAAAATTCAGATAAAGAGTTTATTTAAAAAGTTTATTATAGCATTTTCAATTTTGATGTGACTTTATCAATTTCTTCTTCAAGATCTGGGCCTAGGGCTAGGCATGTTGTTGTTGGTTCTTTAAAATAAGTTAAACCTGAATCTGTAATTAATGCTGTAACTAATTTATTTTTTTGTGCTTGTTTCTTTAAATCTACTAATTCTCTTAGATTTGAAACTTTTAAGATAATTTTTGGCATTCCTTGGTCTCTCCATTTTTCTACCATTGATTTATCTGACTTTAGAACAGATTCCACTGAGGCATGCGCTACTTGACTTGAAAGCTTCCCCTTGGCCATCTTAAGGTCAGAGCGAACTATAATTACTTGCTTGTAATCCATCTATACAGCGTTTACTTAAGTGATTTATAAACCTATCGTGCTTTCTTTTTAGAAGAAGTTTCCCTGCATTTTCATACATCCAAATACAAAGCTTTCTTGCATCGTCTCCGTAATACAAACAAATGTATAGGTTATAATATTGCTTTCTTCTTTTATTAATTCTTAATCCAAGTTTCTTATTTAATTCTTTTTCCAAACCACTTATGAAACTAATATTTCCTACAAAAGCTATTTTTATTGTGTTAGGATAATTAAACATTATACTACCATCGCCATCGAAGAATCCACGAATGAAACTCGCTAAATATTCTTTAGGTATTTTTGGAAAGGGATAGTCATTAAATGATTTTCTAGGTTTGCAGCCAAGGTTAATCAGATCTCTATGTAGCATTTTAGATTCTACCCTTAGCATAACACTATCTTTGTAGAAACTAATTGGGCCACCGTAATCTAGCAGGTTCTTGATTTCTTCTAAAATATAAGAATCTTTTTTATGTAAATGAATTGAACAACTATGTTTATTTGTTGACACTGTACCATCACTAAAAAACCAACCTAAAACATATGCCATTTCATGAGACCAAATCTTAAAGAAACCTTCATTTAGTTTATATTTTCTACAAGTAACATCTCTTTTTAAGCGAAGTCTAGATGCTTTATGGTTAATGGACTTAACTGTCCTCTTTGGAAATAATTTATATACTATTAAATTGACAGAGTAATGCTTCTTCAATAGTTCTATCTCCCACTTTTTCCAACAGACATGAGGTTTGGTTAGCCCAAATTTTCTCTTTCTTCTTATTATTGTTGATGGATCAACATTAAGCTCTTTGGCTAATTCTTTATAACTTTTTGTTTGTAATTCATGCCTCAAATATTCTTCATTATGATATAACTTCATCTACTGACTTTTGTATGTCTGATTTATATATCTTATTTGCGCTCTTGTCCAGTGTGTCCAGTGATTTCAATTATTATCATCTCTCTTATAACAGAATTTCTAATTTTACTTTATCAACCCTTCTTGTGGTATATTCTTTAAAAATAAAGGACTTCCTATACCACCACCTCTAGGTATTTCAATAACATTAAATGAATCACACCATACTATTCCACTTCCTACTGGATTAGGTCCAGGAGTATTATAACAAAGAACTCTTAAGAATCTAGCATCTTGCCTGTTATTCTCTACATCAAATTCTATATAAGTCCAATCATTATCATTATATAATCTCCTAATATCAATAGGATTAATATTTAATTTACAATTACTATAATCCCATATTGGTTGATGATTTATATTTTCACATTCACTTATTATAGTTCCATAACAATTATTATCATTACAATCTGTTTTTATATATCCACTTACTCTATATCTTTTATTATAGTCTACTGGAATATCCTGATAAGAATAACCTCTGTCATTAGTTACTTGAATTTTTAAAGACTTACTCCCTTGGTATTTAATAACATTATCTAATAATCCACTACCAGAAGTTACATATCCATCAGGTTTATTATTATTAGAAATATTATCTTCTTGATTCCAGTTAGGATAATAATCTATTCCAGAATCTATTTCATAAGATGGGTTTCTTTGTTTATTTACGCTAGGATAATAACCTGTATTCTTACCATCTTTACCGAATTCAGGCCAACCTGTAAATTGATTTGCTCTACCATTTAATTCCCACGCATATATATAAGGTCCATAATTTAGAGCAACGATTTCTAAATTTCCATCATTATTTATATCTTCAATGATTGGAGCTGAATAAAAGATTTCACTGGTGGAAATAGGCCAACCATTCACATCAGATGCATCTTCATTCAAAGCATATAATTTATAATTAGTCGCAGTAAAAACTATCTCTAAATTGTTATCATTGTCCACATCAGCTATTACTGGAGATCCAATAAAGCCGTTTATTGTTTTTGGCCAACCCGTTAAAATAGAACCATCACTATTTATTACATAAATCTTATTTGAGAGTTGGTTAATATAAGTAACTACAATAATTTCAGGTAGATCATCATTATTAAGATCTGCAACTGCAAGTGTACTAATTGGAGGTTCACTTATTGTTTTTGGCCAACCAGACTTGATTAAACCATTATATCCATAAATAAACAATTTATTATTCGATATTACTTCGAAATCTCTTGATCCAACAATTATTTCCAATAGTTTATCACCATCTATGTCTGCAACAACTGGAGACATCAAAGCGCCGACATTATTCTGGATTGGCCAACCTGGTAACAAACTACCATTTGCCCTAAATACATAAAGCCATCCATCTTCAAGACTAGCAACAATATCTAATGAACCATCATTATCTATATCTGCAATTGGAGTTTGGGGGTATAGTCTATTAGATAAACTGACAATTGGCCATCCGTTAACATATGTTCTATCTTCGTTGAAGACATACAGGTTATTGCCACTACCCACTACAATTTCTAATAATCCATCATTATCTATATCTCCAAGAGAGGGTGTATTTACGCCACTTGTCGTTAGTGTTATTGGCCAGCCATTATGAATTGAGCCATCTTCATCATAAACAATGAGATTGCTTCCAATATTCGTTGATCGTGTTCCAACAACAATTTCAGGAGTTGCATCATTATTTATATCACCAACTGCAGGAGAAGTCCAAAATCCAGGAAAACCTCCTGCAATTGGCCAACCTGGATATGTAGATCCATCATAGTTATATACATAAACCCAAGTCCATTGTCCTAATGCAATTATTTCCATATTTCTATCACCATTAAAATCTGTTATTGTAGGAGAAGCTTCTAAATACTCACCAATTTGGGTTAGGATAGGCCAACCAGTCAATTGAATATGTAAATTTCTTTCGAAACTAAATGTATCAAAAGCTTCCTGACCATAAATATCAGTAACTACTAACTTAACTTGATAATTTCCTGGAGATAATGTTAATAAATCAATTGAGTATAGCAGACCATCATTTTGAGTAGTTTGATGAGATAATAAGGTCCAGGATTGAGGATAAATTTCTGTGCCAAGATATATTTTATAATCTGAAAATCTGCTACTTCGTGCAGTTCCAAATATGTTTAAAATATTGCTGGTAACCCTGGTTTGAGTTCCATCTATAATAGCAATCGGATAGCTTCCTGTTTGCAAAGTTCTCTGAGTTAATCTCAGTGCATTGAATGCATTAATTCTTCCAGTGCCAAAATATACTGTTGGTTCAACAAATGGATCAACAGATGACTGGATAATTGATATAACCTCCTTAGGTGACAATGCAGGATTATAGGATAAAATTAAAGCTCCAACTCCTGCAACAATAGGTGTAGCTATTGATGTTGCTCCATGTTTAGAATATTTAGTTGTAGCATCATTATTAGTTGTATAAACATAATTAGCTGGCGCACCAATATCTGTTTTAGGTCCAAAATTACTGCTTTCTTTAAGTTTATCTTGCTGTGTACTAGCAGTTACACATAAAACATTTTCATTATTACAAAGATGATTAACTTCCCAAACCCCATCCCTGTTACCTGCAGCTGTAACTAATAAGATATTTCTGGATATCGCGTAATTTAATATGTCAGCCCATATCCCTGAAGATTCACCATACAGGCTCATACTAATAACTTTAGCACCATTATCAATATCATATTCAATTTCATTTACATCATCAAATCCTGCTGTAGCAATAATTTTGCAATTCCAGCAAACTCCAGCAACACCTATATTGTTGTTTGGTTTTGCAGCTATTACCCCAGTCGTAAATGTACCATGTTCCCAATTTGGTGAACATGGATATGGCGGACCACAAGGAATAAATGGATCATTGTCATTATTTTTAAAATCCCATCCGATAAAATCATCTGTAAACCCATTATTATCATCATCAATGTTGTTTATATCTCCTGAGTCAAAGACATATCTATTTTGAGAAGCACTCCATTCTAAGGTATCTCCATCGCGGTCTAAATCTTCCCCTAAATTTCTCCATATATTATCAACAAGGTCTTCGTGAAACCATTTAACAGCAGAATCTGGATTTCCTACAATAATATTTCCTTTTTCAATATACCAAGCTTCAGGAGAATCAATATCTGCATCAGGGGTAGGGGAAGGAATCTCTGGATTTCTTCCTGTATTTTTGTGATGCCATTGACTAATAAATAAGGGATCATTTGGAATAATTTGTGTAGAGCCTCCTCTAGGAATAGTTTCATCTGGTTCTAAGGGTATTTCTTCTAAAGTAAACCTAGATTTTGATACTGGTTCTGCTAACTCAATTTCAGAAAGGGAAGACCATTTATTTGCCTCAACAATTGTGTCAACATTTTCTGGTAAGTTAATTCTAACCCATCTATCTAATCCAATTTGTTTTTTAACTTCATAATTTTTTAAATCTGGTCTAGCATTAAAGATTTTCTTAATATCAAGAACTTCTGCTAAATTTGAATTTTTGCTTTTAATTTGATTTATTAGATTTTCTACATTTTGCTTTTCTACTATGTCGTATCCTTCTTTAAATTTAACATAGATTACTCCTGTTTGATATTCTTTAATGTAGGTTAATTCATTATTAATATCTTGAAAAGTTACTTCTGCGATTGGTTTCGGTGATTTAAGAAGAATTTTTTCGTATTTTTGTTCTAATACAATACCCAATAAAATGATGATAATAAATACAATTATTGCAAGAAAAAGAAGTTTATTATCCTTCATTAATTACACCTTTTTTTCATTCTTCTTCAAGTTTTCTTTTAGTTAAAAATCTCCATTTTAAAGGCTTGGACTTGAATTTGTGTTCTATTTCTCTGAGAACTGCTTCAAAAGCTTTATGCAAAGCTTTATTTAAGTCCCAGTCTGATGAATTTGCATTTATTAATACAGATGGTTGATCTATACGTATTTTAATAGTAAATCTTTCTCTTTTTCCTGCAGTATCATCAATTTTTACTTGAAGATCTACATCAACATCTTTTTTTAAATTCCTCGCAATCTTTTGATAATATTTATTAGATATTTTATTAATTGCAGCTTGCTGTCCATCATTTAATTTTTTTAATCCAATAAATCTGATTACCATTTTTTCACCTCTTTAATAAACAAATAATATATATTTCTTTACTTGTTTTTTTGCTTGCCATTGGTTTTGTTGATTTTACAAATCTGAATTTCTTTTTTAATTTTTCTATGAATTTATTTGTGTCTTTTCCTTGGAATATTTTTACAAGGAAGTTTCCTTTATACCTCAAAACATTTTCTGCTATATATAATGCTCTATTTGATAAATCTAGGCTTAAATCAGAATCTAATGTACCTGTAGTTTTTGGTGCCAAATCTGATAAAACCAAGTCAAAATCAACTGAAATTTTCCTGATTTCGGAAATGATATCTTTATCCATAACATCTTTTTTCAGAAAGTTAACATCAAGGCCTAATATTTCCTGTTTATCAATTCCAAGAATTAGGCCAGTATTTCCTAATTTATTTTGGCAGTACTGTAACCAGGAACCAGGCCAACAACCCAAATCTAGGATTTTTTGATTTTTTTTAATTAATTTATATTTCTTATCTAAATCTTGCAGTTTGTATACTGAACGAGCTTTATAACCTTCAATTCTTGCTTTCTTTGAGAATTTATCTTGCATATTAGTAGCTTTGAATTTGAGCATCAATTTTTGGAGGTTGATCAGGTTGTTGTGAGATTTGTAAATTCACATCCCTTGTTTCTATATTTATTTTTTCATGATCTTTTTGTATATTGATTACTTCTGCTTCAATTGGAGATCTAGCACCCCTTGCAAAGATCAAAGCTACTGGCTTAAGAATTGTTGCTTCTATAGGATCTACTCTTGTTTTATCAAAGAATTTGTCTACTTCCAGGTTAATTATTACACTTTCACATTTATTTTTCTGATTACATGTAAATCCTGTTGGACAACCACACTTTAAACAGTTTTCAGTTAATAAACCATTATCACAAAATAATGGTTTTTCTGGAGAGCATTTATTATAATCAAGTTTACCTTCGCAATATCCTAGAAATGACTCACTGTTTGTATTTATATTAACTGGGATGCAACATTTTCTGTTGATAATTTTTAAATCATAATCTAAATCCTGAGAAATTTCAAATTTTGTTTCATCCAAAATAAAATCGACATTTTTAATTGTGTATTCGAATTTATCTCCTTGGAAGTTTATGTTAAATTCTTCAATTGTTGATTTATCTTGGTATGACAAACTAAAGTACAGTTTGTAAGGTTTTGATTTATCTAGATTTTGCGGCAGTTTTAAAATTAAGTCCTTTTGAAAGACTGCATAAGGTTCCATTATTTCTAGAAATAGACCATCTTGTGCTATAAAGGGAATGTAAGCCATTGCCGTAATATCCTTAATTGGAGCTTCTTTTAAATTTGTTAATTTTAGATCTAGTGTTAGAGAGGAACCTTCTAATTGAATTAATTTGTTAATATTTTCACCTGCATTGCAACTTTCAGTCAATGATATTAACTCTATTGAACCAGGACTGCATTCTGCTTGACAAATTCCATTAGATTGTTCGCAGTAATCAGATAATTCGCACTCATTTGTAAAAGTATTACAATTAAAACCTGCTGCACAGCCACATGTATTACATTCTTTAATTAAGGAACCTTGACTGCAGAAAAATGGCTTTTCTTGACTGCATTTATTGTTTAAAGTGCCATCTTTGCAAGTATCCCAAATAGCTAATGATGAAAGAAAGTTACTGCTCCCGGATAAGGTGAGTATTATAACAAATAGAAATGTTATTATTAAAAACAACCCTTTTTTCATGCTTAAAAATTAGGCTAAGAAACTTATAAAACTTTCTATAAAAATCTCTGGAGATACAAAAATAAAATAGGAAGAAGACTGAATATAATAAGGAAAATTATGTCATAAGAATTTAATTTCTGTGGAGATTTGGAAAATAATGGTTTTATTTCCTTGAAGAATGATTTAAATGTAATTAAGAATAAGATTGCCCATGTAATAAATAAGATTGATTCTCCAAATAAATTATTGTTATTATGTAATATAATTTGATAAAATACTATAAAATTGTATAAAAGGTGCACTATGATTGTTAAAAATACATTCTTAGTTTTTTCATATAAAGATGAGATAACTAAAGATCCTAGAAAAACTGAAATTACTGTTATAACTGAATGATATATTGTATTAGGGATTAGGAAAAAATGTAGCAGTGCGAAATTTATTGATATTACTAAAATAACTACTGTGCTTTTATAAAATTTTGATAAGTAATTTTGAATTAATGACCTTTCTATTAATTCTTCTTTTATTATAAATAATGGCAGATTTATTAAAAAATATATTAATGCCAGAAATGATGATAAGTTGTAAGATGAGGTATACCATGAATCAAATGATGGATCTAAGATTCTGCCAATTAATGGAACTGGGAAAAGAAAGAATAAAGCATAAAAAGCAAGTTTGAGGTTATTTTTATTTAGTGACTTAAATCCAAAGAAAGATGATTTTTCATTTGTAGTAAATTTTAATATTAAAATCAATAAGATAACTAAAAGTAGAGAATAGATTGCTGTAAGGTTAAACAAACCTAATGAATAGGAATTATGTAATTTTATTGATATAAATGTGGATAATTTTGGAAGTATTAGAATTAGTAAAGAGTTTGAGAATACAAGTAATAGGATTATTTTTAAATTTATTTTTGCCATTTTTGATATTTATTTAAAGCTATTATAACTCTAAATGTTGTAAATACCTGACCAAAATTTTTTGGGGCATTTTTGGATAATAACCAACTTCCATTATTCTCTTGTCTTGTAATTAGCTCTTGAGCTATTTTATCTATTTTTGCTTTATTTTGATAATTGCTTAATATTAGGACATCTAAAATATTTGCTAAGGTTGTAGTATCCTGCCATGTTTCTTTATCGTTTATTGAATTTGCTATATAGTCTTGAAAATATTTTATGTCTTTACTCGGTTCGTTAAATTCTACAAGCATTGTTAATGTATGTATTGCAGCATTTACTTTTGTAATTTTAATATGGTTTTCCTTAAGATAATTATAAGTATCCTGAACTAATTTTTCCTTCACGAATCTTATTTTTTCTTTGTAATGTTTTTGAATCAAGCGAACACACCAAGATTCATCTGCTATGGTTCTGAAATCTTGGTCTCCTTCATAGAAATTATCAGGTAGCCATTTGTTTAGATATAAACTATTCTGAACTAAAACTGCCATTTGTTTGTCGTTGTATAAATAACCTAGAATACAATATGTATCAAGAGCAAGGCCATTTGGCTTTTGCATTGAATCATTAATTATATTGTATAATTTTTCTTCTCTCCACAATGGAAGAAGCGATTCTAATATATTATTTGCTTCATTAACACTTGATTCTAGTGGTTTATATTCGTTGAATTCGTTTTTTATAAAAATTAAATTGAAGAATGCATCTAACTTCCTGTATGTTAACGTACAGTTTTGTGGTGGACATTCTAATTTTTCTGAGGGATATACATATTCTAGATAAGTATCTTTATAGCTTAAATCTAGATTTTCAACACTTTTTAGATATTGAATTCCTTTATTTATGGAATCTTGTGGATTTATTGTATAGGAACAAGAAGAAATAAAGATTAATAAAAATAAAATAAAATATGGCTTAAACATTGTATATTGTGATACTATAATTAACCTCCACAATATCCATAGGGTTCAACGCAAGCTATTTTAAATAATGGAGAGAATATTGGACTACTACCCTGACCTATGCAGCAATCGTCATTGCAATCAATCAAATCATTACAGTCATTATCCTTTAAGTCTGTACACATGGTTTGTCCTTGTTCACCTTCTACACCTGGGTTAATAAGACGATCATTGTCATCGCAATCATTACCATCAACACATTCAGTGCTACAATATGTATCATTATCAGCATCACAACCTGGGTCACAAGGACCCTGTTTGCAGTTTTCATCAATAATTTCATTACAATTATTATCTATCTTATCTCCACAAACTTCTGGGGTATACCAATTTATATTTGGATCGCCGTCATTACAATCTTCACCTGGCCATGGATGTGTATATCCAATTTCACAATTCTCTTTACATGAACCATCATTATCTATATCACAACCATCAATACAATCACAAGGGCTTTCATCAGTTTGCTCATTACAATCATTATCCCATTGGTCTTCGCAGATTTCTCCTAATGGACGGTTTGGAAAACAATAAAAGCCACATTCAGTAACCAGATTATTACAATCTGTTTCTTTACCATTTGGGCAAATTTGCAATCCTGGATCGCCATAACCATCATTATCCTCATCATTGCACGTTCCACCACCATGAGCAGGACAGCTGTCATCATCATTATCTATTAAAGAATCGCAATCATTATCAATTGTATCGATACATTGTTCATCTGTTGTTTCAAATGATGCGGGCGGATGAATAGAATCATCATTGTCCTGGCAATCATCGCCACCACATAAAACACCATCAATTGTATCATCATCCCAATCACCATCAGGTATACATAAGGGGTTACCTACACATTTGCCATCGCAATTCGGATCTAATTCATCAGCACCATTTTCGCAATCATTATCTAATTCATCAATACATAATTCACAATTATCTTCAGGATCATTATTTGGATGAGCTGCAGCTGATCCATCATTGCAATCTGTTTCAGCACCGTTGGTACATAAAGCAGAACCAGGATAACCATAACCATCACCATCACCATCAACACAATATACTTGTTCAGTTATATCACCAGAAATAATAGTTCCTTGATCTTCATGCGTAAGGACTTTACCAGCGATTTTATATGATACTTTTAAATTCCCTTTAAATCTTTGTTTATTTGATAACCCGTCGCAAGGTACAAAAAACGGTTTTGAAGCATCAGATTCTATTGAAGGAAGATTTTCTGGATCTGATGAAGTACATATAACTCCTGGTTCAAGACTTTGTATACTTACAAAAACATCTGTAATAGTTTCTGGTAAAGCATTTGCCAAGATTAAAGAAACTCCTGCTTGAGATACCGAATATTCTTTGCAAATAGGTCCTCCTGGAGGAAGCACACATACAGCAGAACCTGTGATTAAAGAAAGTGTGTTATCTCCAATTATCCCGAACTGCCAAAAAGCAGCTAGTGATACTAAAGCAGCTAGAATTGTCCAACCATAAGTCATTAAAAATTCAAGTGCACTTTGACCCTTTCTGTTAATCATTTCTTTTTTGACCTCTTTTTCGGTTTCTTAGAACTATGGATTTTATTGGATTTTGTCTTAGCTTTAAATAATTTGTTTTTATATTTATAATGCATTGATAAGAATAAAATTATTAAGAAATTATAAATTAGAAGAGGTATGACAATTTTTGTAATAATATTACTAGTTGTTGGAGGGAACATTACAAAATTACCTGTTATAAAATTCACTCTAGCTGGAATTACTGATCTTTCAATGATATAGTCTTTAATTACTTTATTCAGAATCAAACTATCTAAGATTATTAGCCAGATTGAGGCCAATATAGTAAATGTCAAGCCCCTCTTTTTCATTAGTTTATAAATTCAAATTATGTATTTATAAGCTTTTCCATTGTGACGGCTTTGCCCGAGAAGTCCATGAAAAGTAAGACTTATCGGGCAGATTAAACACTTTTCGGGCAGAATTAGAAATATTTATAAAGTCAAAAATTGGATGTTTTATAGCAGATAGGAGAAAAATATGAACTCAATACTTTCATTGATTATATCCATTTTGTTAATTCTTAGTACTAGTTTTAATGTTTCAGCAATTAATACTAATTCAGATGAACTAAAGAATCTCTATGTTGAGAATGAAATATTAGTTAAATTTAAAGAAAGCACAAATATTCATAATGAAATAGAAGCTTTACAAAAAATAAAATCATACAAACTAAAGTATAAATTGATTGATTTAAAACAACTAATTACAAGCACTAAGGATGATAGTTTAGGACTCACTAGGATATATAAACTAACTTTTTTTAATAAAATTAATATGGAACAAATAGTTCGATTGCTCATGCAATCTGGTGATCTTGAATATGCTGAACCAAATTATTTACTCCAACTCAGTGCGTCTCCCAATGATCCATACTTTTCTATGCAATGGTATCTCAATAATGTCGGTCAGTGTTATGATTACCCTATTTGTTCTCCGAGAACTTCTGATGCAGATATTGATGCGATTGAAGCTTGGGATCTTGAAACTAGCTCAAATATCGTCATTGCTGTTATTGATAGTGGATTAAAATTGAATCATCCAGATCTTCAGGGCAATATTTGGGAAAATTTGCTTGAAGTAAATGGTCAGCCAGGTATTGATGATGATTTTAATGGCTTAGTTGATGACTTTTATGGATGGAATTATAAAGATAATAATAATCAATTACAAGATAATTTTAATCATGGTACACCAATAGCAGGTATTTATGCCGAAAGAACTAACAATCTTCTTGGGGCCTCCGGTATTTGCTCCAATTGCAAGATAATGACTCTAAAAGTCACAGATACTAATTTATTTCCTTTAACTTTTGTAGTATCTTCCATTAATTATGCCATTAATAAAAATGCAAAAATCATTAGTATGAGCTTTGCTACACCAAGTCCTTCAGAAACATTTAGAACAGCAATACTTAATGCTCATAACGCTGGTATTATCATGGTTGCCAGTGCAAATAATGATAATTCATCAATCCTTAGATATCCTGCAGCATATCCAGAAGTAATTGGTGTTGCTGGTACAACTGCCCAAGATCTGAAATGGACTTCATCGAACTATGGAACATGGGTGGATATTTCTGCTCCTTCTTTGGATATTTTCTCAATTGATAGGTTGGGAAGTTATGGATTTAACGATGGTACTTCTTATGCAGCACCTATTGTTGGGGGTGTGGCAGCATTATTATTATCCAAAGATCCAAGTTTAACCAAAGCACAAGTGGAGCAAATTATATTAAATAGTTGTGATGATATTTATCCATTAAATCCACTTTATATTGGTATGCTTGGATGTGGAAGAGTTAATGCTTATAGAGCATTAATTGGAATTCCTGGAACTTTATTAGATGTTGAAGCACATGATGGATATGTTTCAGGACAATCTGATTTAACACCTGGAGGCAGAGTAATAATTGGATTTAAGGTAACTAATAATTTAGATATACCATTATATGAAGTTTCAGTTAAATTAGATACTGATAGTCCAGATCCAGACAGAGAATTTGAAATCTATAGATTAGGACCAGGCGAAACTACTAATGTTAATTTGCATTGGAGTTATCAAAATGCTGGAACTTATCATCCTTTTGTAATTGTAGATAATAATAATATATTTACAGAAACTGATGAGAATAATAACAGAATTGACTTAAATGTAGTTATTGCAGAACCTCTAAAACCAAATCAAAATGAAGTAGCAACTTAGGAATTCAAAATGGTTAAAAAAAATAAAGTTGGATTTGTAGGATTGGCTGCACTAGTTTCTAATTTAGCTTTTGCTACACCATTAAGCCCTGGAGAAACAGGAGCTTTTAATGCTTTTAGAAGATATTGGACAGATAGTCAATTTTCAAGACAAGCTACATGGGTTGGAAATGAAGATAGTACAAATACTATTCAATCTATTACATATACTGCTTTTATTAACTCAAATGATGCAGCTCAAACAAGTACTCCTTTAGCAGATGTAGATTTTATTATGGCATTGGCTGATAGACCTGCAATAACTGCGTTGCAAAGGAGAGCAATTCTTGACAATGATGGAGCTTATTTAGAAGGAACTACTGGACAGCAATATTCAGATTCTTTACAAGCTGAAACTTACTATACTGATAATTTAATAAGACTTCATATACCAGTTGTGGATGGGATTCCTGATCCATATGAATATCCAATAAGAGAAACCACTTGGGGTAATGTTAAAGATCAGTATAGATAATTAAATTTTTGATTCTAATGAATTTTATTTCCTCTCTCTTTTGTAATTTAGAGTTAATAGAAGAGCAATAATTACATTATAGATCAATAAAGGAAAGAAAGCCTCATTTAAGATGCTCATTGTATTTATGTCTATGGCTACCACACTTCCAGTAATTAGATCATTAGTTTGAAGACTTTTAGATGTGTAATAATCACTAACTAACTTTTGAACTATTAAAGCATCCATTAAAAGTAGCCATACAATTGTTATCTTAAACCACTTTTCTTTTTTTCCTAGCATATTTTTTGAAACTTATGAGTTAATTTAAACCTTTTCATTTATAAGACACCAGTATATGCAAATGTAGTTAAGCTAATTAGAGCTACTAAGATATTTGTCATTGAAATTACAATCAATAATGTTTTAACATTCTCTACTTTAGGAATTATCAAAATCGAAGCCAAGCCTAAGAAAGATATAATTAAGTTCATAATGGGACCCGAATGATTTATAATTGCGTTAATAAATGGATCCTGAGAAAATGTTTCTACAAAAAATCCTTCTTTATCAATTCCAAATCTTGCATCTAATTGATAATTCTTGGCTGCCATAAAATGACCAAATTCATGAATATAAATAGCAATAACAAGAGCAATTAAAACATATAAAACTTCTAATGGAATCTTAACCAGAAGTTCTTTTACTTGATTTTTTATAAATATCACCTTTTTTTACATAATTAATAAGCCATAATATAAATACCATTACTAGAAAAAAGAATAGAATATTAATCCATGTAAATGAAAATCTAACAGTATCTGGTTTTTGAACAACAGAACCTGTAAACTTATTTCCAGTAATTATTATTCCAAAAAATAGTAATAAACCCAGCAACAGATTATATAATTTATTCATTGATGATGTGCTTGTTTTTTCAACTTTTTAAGCTTTCGTTTTTTTATTATAAATACTTCATAGGCTGTTAAGGCCATTAGGAATATAATTATTGAGATTACAGCCCAAAGTGGGAATCTAAATCTTGTTGGAATAATATTTGCATATTCAAAATTTGTTTGATTTTCTGATTCTCCAGATGTTTCCGGAGTTTCTTCATTATTTAGAGGTGTATTAGGTTCTGGACTACTTGGAGGAGATTTGCTTGGAGTACTATTTGGAGTTATTGCATCGGCAGAATTAGAGTTACTACGACCACCCCTTCCTGATGATCCACCTGAACCAGAACTGCCGCTACCAGAACTTTGATTTGTCTGATTTTGTTGTGTATTTGAGACAACAAAGGAAGCATTGAGTGAAAAAGATGTAAAATGATCAACACTAAATCTATAAATATTGTTTAAATAGTCAATAAATGTGCAAATATTAATTGGGCAGATATTGTTATCCATGAGAATTGTAATATTTGATCCATTAACATTGTATAATGAGATTATGGCAGACTTATTTAACATTGATAAAATATCTGAATTTACTTCTATTGTTAAGTTTGAAATATTAATATTGTCGTTAAGATTTGCTCCATTTTCTAGATTTACAAATTCTTGATATACAATTTTTCCATAATTTGTATTTTCTATGGTAAAATTTGTTATATGGCTTATGTTAACTAATGAAAGATTGGTAGTGTTACCATTAAAATTGTTTGCTAAAATTATTATAATGGAATTAGAATTTGAAATCCTGTTATTATTGTAGATATCTGTGCACTGAATTTTCCAATTATGTGAACCTGCTGAAAAATTGTGTGAGAAGGTGGAGATCTGATTACTTTGAATATTATTTAGAGTTTCTGAAATAATATTATTTATTAGCAAACTGCAATTTGAAATTGGTGATGAATCAGAAGCATTGAAATTAAATATAATAAATCCATCAGTGTCTACATAATTTGTAATGGGAGATAATAAGATAATATTTGGTGCATCCAAATCATAGGTTGTTAAATTTATGGAGAAAGATACTTCAGTTTTATTTGTTAATCCAAATGAATTATTTACAAATGCAATTATTGAATTAGTATTTACTGTAAAATTATAAATTATTGGATCTGAGTATGTTAAATTAGTAGAACCATTGAACCACCATATTGAATCAAATGATGAAAGATTAGATATATTAAGTAAGATTTGGGTGTAATTATAAGTGCTATTTGTTGGGGAATTTATAACAACTGATGGATATGGAATAGATGGTATTTCAATCGAAAAATATACAATGCTTTGGTTAATATTATTGGAAGTATCATTAGCATAGAAAATAAATCTATGGTCTCCTTCTGTAATATTTAATAATTGTGGATTTGAATAACTCCTATTGAATTGCTCATCAGAAAACCATAAACTATCTATTTGAAAGTAATCTGATGCTGAAAAATTAATTGATATTAAAGTGTGATTATAGGTAGTGTTGGTTGGACTATAAACATAAATTATAGGTAAGTTATAATCTGGAGTTATGGAAATATTTACATCAAATAAATGTGAACTTAAATCAGTTGAGGTTGATTCAAAAAATGTTTTGTATCTTATATATTTAATATTATGAATGTTCAAATATTCTGAGGTATTATAGAAATAGAGACTTGGATTATTATTTGGGCCTATAAACTGACTCCAGTTATTTAGATTTTGTGCATAGGCTATCTGGTATTTAAAATTGGTTGATCCTAAGAATGGAACTAAGCCAACAACATCACCGTTATTTTTATTAAAATCAGTACCATTTATTTTTATAAAGTTTATTCCGCTATTATTAGATCTCCAGATATCTTCATCTTTTTCTATTATATAGATATTATTATTGTCAAATGAAATTAATATTGCATTTGTTTTATATAATAATTCTAAAGCAGTGGATTTACCGTTGAAATCATCATTTATTTTTGACCAGGTTACACCATAATTGATACTTTTGAATACATCGTCATCATTTTCTACTATGTACAAAGAATTATTAAAATCTTTAGTCATTGAAACTATTGCATTTTTCTCATTGCCATTATAATCTTTTTTAACTAAAATCCAAGATATACCTTTATTATAAGTTGTCCAGATATCAGAATTTTTATCTGCCAAATATATTCTATTGTTTAATGTTGTAATACCTGAGACGTCGCCGTTATTTTTATTAAAATCTGTCCAATTCACTTTAGAAAAGTTCAGTGCATTATTGTCAGATCTCCAGATATCTTCATCTTTTTCTATTATATACAAGGAATTATTCAAATCTGAAGCTATGTATAAAGGGTTTCCATTTGAAGAAGGATTATTGTCATAATTATCATTTATTTTTGCCCAATCCAAGCCATTATTATTACTTACCCAGATATCATCATCTGATTCAACAATGTATAAAAATCCATTATTGTGAATGGTAAAAAATAAAGGTATACTTGTGTCATCATTATAATCATCATGGATCATTGAATATGAAATTCCGTGATCTCCTGATTTCCACACATCTTGAGATATGTCAAGAAGCAATATTTCATCAGTTATACTATTTTGAAAGTTTACATTAATATTATTTGCCTCAAAAAAATTATTTAAAGAATGAATCCTAGAGGTAAATGTACCTGTTAAAGACCTATTTAATGATACACTTGTATTAGAATAGGTTGTATTTGCGAAAGTGCCATTGAGAAAATCTTGAGAATTAATATCTAAAAATGCCTCAGCAGAAACAAATTCAATAAATAGTATAAAAAGAAATAAATAATAATTCCTCTTTTTTACTAATTTAAAACACCTCATTTTTACTTACAAATTTTGCACTTTTTCCTGACTCTTTTTTCTGCTATTTCCTGAGCAGCATCTCTAGGTTTTTTATTCTGCTTTTCTGAATTTTTTAAAACTAATTCAGTATTCTTTTTTATTTTTTCTTCAACTATATTAAACATTGTTTTTTCAGTACCACCTGTATATTCTACATAAGAACTTATTACACCGCCTGCATTTGCAACAAAATCAGGTATTACTAAAATATTTTTTTTATGTAATAACTCTTCAATATTTGGAGTTGTTGGTATGTTTGAGCCTTCTACTATCATTTTGAATTTTAATTTATTAACATCATTAGATTTTATTAAATCTGGAATTGCAGCAGTAATAAGAATATCAGTTTTTAGGTTAATTATTTCATTGCTTGAAAATTTTTTCCCTTCGGGATAATTTATTACAGAACCTGTTTTATCCTTTATATCCTTAAGTTTCTTAAAATTTAGACCTTTGTCATTATAAATAACGCCTTTTGAGTCTGACACTGCAACAACATTATAACCATTTTCTGTTAAAAATTTAGCTACAAATTCACCAACATTGCCAAAACCCTCTATTGCAATAGAAGAATCTTTTTGTAATCCTTTGTGTCTAATTCCTATTATAGTAGAATGATAAACTCCAAAACCAGTACTTCCAAGTTCATGTGGTAGGCCATTCATTGTCTTTGGTTTACCTGTTGCAGAATTATTAGAGCCATTTGCCTTTGCAAAAACTTCCATTTCTTTTTCTGTTGTATTCATATCAGGACCTGCAATGTACAATGAAGGGCATATTGGTTTAATAGCTTCAGAGAATGCTTGAATAATTTCAAATTTTTTCTTTTCCGTAATTTCTTTTGGATTTGCAATAATTCCTGCTTTAGCTCCACCGAAAGGAAGATCTGCCAAGGAATTTTTCCATGTCATGGCTCTTGCTAATCTTGATACTTCCTCAATTGAAACTGTGGGAGTTAATCTTATTCCTCCTTTTCCTGGACCCAAAGCGAGTGAATCGATCACAACGAATCCTACCATACCTACCTTAGGATTATAGACTTGAAAAATCTTCTCCGGCCCGAACTCGTCAAATTCTACCATAATTTACATCCCTAAGATTTTTTACTGAAGGATTTACCAATTGCATAAATTTGTTTACTTCTGCTTTGGCAGCAGTGTTAAGTCTGTATATTAATTTCGAGTCCCCACCATTAAAACCATGATTCTTATAAGGCCCATTCAAATTAAAATTAATATCAATTTCCACTGACAAATCTTTAATTAATTTTAAAAGTTCTAAGTTAGTGTTTGAAATTGAGAGTTGTATAATTTTATATTTATTTTTGGACTGGCAAATCGAACCTTCTGCTTCATAAAATCCACGAACAAAATTTTTTATTTTTTCTTTGTCATCTAATAAATCCCTTAAGCCATCAATAGATAGGCTTTTAAACCATAGACCAAAGTTAAGCGAATGTGACTTTACAATGTACTTCTTAAGTTTACCTATACCATTAACAGGCATTCTCTCACTTATATAAGGATTTAAACCTATATTTCTTAATGCTTTTAAGAAGTTTAAAGCAATATTTTTATTGGTAATATCTAATACAATATCATAAGAATATTTTGTTTTAACAACAAAACCATCACCAAATAAGATGCCAAGGGCATAAGCTAAGTCGCTATTCATTTCTAAATTCGGCTTTATTAAAATTTTTTCTCTTAAGTTTTTTAATCTCTTTTCATTTATTCCTGGAGATAAAACCCTGCCTTTTTTAAACCAACCCTTTTCACTTCCTTTTATGTGCAATCCCTTTAATCCTTTACACCAAGAAATATTTCCTTTTTTAAATTCTGTTCTTTGAGATATATGTTTGCCTTTCTTTGCTTTGCTCATTCGTTCTAAAGTTTGATTAGAATAAATTCCTTTACATTCTTTATTCCAAGGTGTGAAACCTTTAATGAATCTGCCTGCTTTGTCTCTTTCTTTTTTCATATTAGTATAGTCATACTCTTCAAGAATTTTTTCAGGCCCAATATTATCAAAATTTACCACTATATACCTCTTTTAAATAAAACAGATTAATGGGCACTTATTTATTAGGTTTTTGAAAATTACATAGGTTTTTGAAAATTAACTATTTATAAGTAGTTAAAAAGGAAAGATTTATAAACTATAAACTAGAAATAATTACATGAAAATTCTTTTATTGGGAGACATCCATGGCAAATGGGAGAGAGTTAACTCGATAATAGATCATGAATTAACCAAGGATGATCTTGCTCTTTGTGTTGGAGATTTATGTAATTATAAATATAATAATTCAAAAGGCACCCCTTTTTATTTCATATGGGGAAATCATGAAAGTATGATCGCAGTAGAAAATCTTTTAGGCCACAAAAGCCAATTAAGACCTATTCAGGCTGCACATATAATAAATTATAATGGAATTAATATAACAGGATTACCAGGTGTGTATTCGTCTAGATTTACTCCTGAACCTCAAAAAGGGATAAAGGGTGTTAGAAAATATTTCAGTTTTGATGATTTAGAGAATTTTAAAAAGATCGGAAATAAAATAGATATATTCTTAACTCATGAAGCACCAAAAGGATGTAATTTTATTAAATTTAATCAGGATTTAGGAAAAGATTTAGTTACCTCGGTTTTAGATACTATTAAGCCAAAATTTGCGTTCGTAGGCCATCACCATATGCATGTTGAATCACATTATGCTGATACTAAAATATATGGATTACACTATCCTAAAAAAGAATATATGTTAATAGATACAAAAGACTGGAGCACTAAACTAATTCAAACAACATTTAATGAAGAAAGAAAAAGGTATGAATATGACTGGGAAAGATAAAAGTTTTACTGAAAATCTTGATGAAATAATTAAACAGCTAGAAATAAAAAATTTTAATGTTGCTGAAGCAAGTGCTAAAAATTTAGAATCTGAATATCCTAATTACAGTTCATATCAAAGAGGATATCTGTTAGACTATTGCATTGGGCAGGCAATTTTTAGGAGTAAAATTGAAAACTCAGATGATGATATGGATGCTATTAATGAGGCAATTAAATATTTTGATAAAAGTGTTAGTCAAAATCCAAATTTTGATGATGCCCATTTATTCCTTGGATTTTCTTATAACATGAAACAGTCAATAATGATTGCCAAGGGTTTCCTTGGAAAAGATGAAATTTTAAATTATAATGAGTTGGCTTTAAAACATCTTGATCTTGCCAGAAAATTTAACCCTAATTATAAAATATATGTTGATTGTATGATTGAAAATTTAATACAAAGTAGAAGAAAAGTATTGAATTAAAAATTATTGTTGAGGTAAGGGAAATGAAGGACCACGATGCCTAGCTTCTGTTGTTAATGATAGGCTAACTCTATGGGGAAAGCGTTCTTCAGCAGCTTTTACATTTTGCATTGCATTTGTATTTCTTGTTAATTGCATTAGATCATTTGTATTAAGATATCCTTGTTGCATCCTGGCTAAGGCTTCTTGAGCTTTATGTGTATGTCCTCTTCTATAATAATCACCAATAATTCTAAAACCAGTTAATTGAAACTCTTGCTCTGAAGTAAAAATTGAAAAATCTAAGTCGGAGTTCTTTTCAAACCCAAGTCCAGTTCTAAATTCTTGATTTGGATTAAAAGCACTACCTATGCCCCTGACCTCCCCAGAAATACCAGCTGCTTCTTGAAATTGATTTATGCCACTAACAATATTCTGAAGATCTTTTTCGGTGGCTACACCAATAGCAACTATTTTTGGAGGGTTTTGATTCGATATTGTTACAGGGGTTCCAATAGTATCAGGTGAAACACCTTCTTGTCCCGCATATCCATGTTCTTTATAGAATTCATTAGCTTCTAAAGTTGTCCTCCCTGTAAGCAATCCTTTAATTAATTGCGCTTTGGGAGTAAGTTCATTATTTATTGGAAAATCATTGAAACCTGGCATGCTGCTCATTGACATTATTCCAACTCCGGCAACTGCCAAACCTATAGACAGAGCTCCTGAAGCTGCACTTGATGCCCCTGCAGCGAAACTGCCGGCGGTAATTGCCGTCCATAGATTTCTAAGTTGTACTGTTGCCGTTGATATTGTTTGAGGAGAAACAATCCCAGGATATGCGCCGGTAGGATCTATATATTTTAAGGGATTATTATTAGCATATGAATAAGGACTAATAGAAGGATTGAATATAGGATCTACTTGAGTGAATCTTCCTGTATTACTATTATAATATCTTGCTCCAAAGTAATATAGATTACTAGAATCTAGTTCTTTATTACTGAATTTGTATTTCTCAGTGCCTTCTTCAGTAAATATATTACCATATGGTTGAAAATTAGCTTGATATACTGTATTTCCTTGATTATTAGTAGTTATTCTATTACTACTTATATGATCTCTTGTATAATAAGTAATTTCCTTATTATTAGTTAGTTTGCTTATACTAGAATATGATATATAATCAGGATTATCATCTAATAATAATTGATTATTTTCTTGTTTTAGTATTGGAATATCTTGTTTATTTACTGGATTATCTTCATTTCCAGTAAATGTATATGATATTCTATTAATTTCTACTAATTTATGATTAGTATTTTTATAAAAGTATATTATTAAGGAAGTAGGATTAGTTGTATTTGTATAGAAATTAACTAATTTAGATTCATATTTATTAATTGTAATAGGTAAGTTGATTGTTTCTTTATCTATATTGATTATTATGTTATCTACATTAGTATTTGATGTTATTAGTAGTTCTATATAATTATTGTCTCTATTTACATCTTCTAGTTTAATATTATTGTATATTATATCTTTATTATTTGTTGGAAATAAAGATAAGGAATATACATTACTTATAGTAATTAACATTATTATAAGTACTGATGTTCCTCTTTTTAGCATAGAATTAAATTCACATGATTTTATATAAATTTTATGCTTATATTAATTTCTTATCTTTTTGGAATATATGGATACAATTAACTGGACAAATTTCAGCTGCTTCTTTATTTTCACCAAGTTCATCAATTTCCAATTCTTGATTTTCTCCGACTTGATTACCATTAATGATATCAGCTTTGCCATCAGAATTCATTTCCCATGATTTTGGAGCAGCGGCTACACAGGCACCACATCCAATGCAAGTGGGTCTATCATGAACAATTTTAAATTCAGCCATTTTAATAATATTTTTAATATTTCTATAGTATAATTATCCATCCCAACCTTTTTAAAGATATTGATAAATTTAGAATCTTGTTCAAATAATTGATTTTTGATACCTTAATCAATCACCCATATCATCATATAATTGGTGCATTCTCTTTGCAACTTCAAATCTTTTATTTACTTCTCCCCAATCAATATTTTTAAAGAATGCTTCAATGTAATCTTTTCTTTTTACTCCATAATCGATAAAATATGCATGTTCATAAACATCTAAGACTAAAAGAGGAATACAACTCCAAACTACCCCATTATTATGAATATCTTGGCTATATATATGAAGGCGTCCATCCCAAAGATTATAAGCAAGAATTACCCAACCACGAGCGGCAATAGAACTTGCTTTAAATAATTCAACAAATTTTTCATAAGATTGAAATTCTTCTTTGATTTCTATAACAATATTATCTACCTCTTTTCCAGTTCCACCAAGGTTATCAAAATATTCTTCATGTAAAATTACACCATTTGCTGCAAATGTTTCTTCTCTTTTTAATTCACCTAATTCAGAATATGTTGCATTTGCCTGGGAAAGGTCAACACTTGGTATTTTTGATTGAATCTCGTTTAACTTCTTTACATAACCTGCATATAAAACATCGTGGTGTTCATCTAACTGTCTCTTTGAAATACCTGGTAGTTCTGAATATTTTAGATTTTTTATTTTATATTCATGTGTTTTCATGTTTATTCCTCCTAAAAATAAGAATTAATATTCGTATTCGGTTTTTGAATCTCTCTCAAAACCTTCATCATAATCCTGTAAAATTTCAATTATTTCGTCAAATGGATCTTTCTTTTTTTTATCCATTTCCTTTTCTGATGAATTATGGTTTACCATATTAAAATTAAGGATTAGATATTATTTAAAGCTTTTGAAATTTCTTAAAAATTTTTGAAAATCAGAAAAATATATAAGCAGAAACAGATTTAATAATATTGTGAAAAAAACAATTAAAAAAAGAAAAATAAGCAAAAAAGGTGCTTATGAAGGTGATTCTAACAAGAGACCGCAAACTGTTTATTTAAAAACTAATATAGATGGTTTAGATCATTTACTAGTTAATGGAATTCCTACGGGGGCTTCAATTTTAGTTTGTGGTGGTACAGGAAGTGGAAAAACTATATTAAATTTACAGTTACTAACTGAGGCTTGCAAGAAAGGTAAAAAATGTGTTTATATAACCCTAGAAGAAGCAGAACAGCGATTAATTAATCATATGTATGATTTTGGATGGGATGCTTATAAATTCATTAAAGAGAAAAAATTGAGGTTTCTCAGAATTAATCCCTTTGATATTATGAGAAATGTTGATGCATTATTAGCTAAGGAGAAAGGTGAATTAGTTATTGATGTTTCTCCTATGATATTACCCGAAGATTTTAAACCAGATATGATCTTTATAGATTCACTAACTGCAATATCTGCTGCATTTCTTGGAAGAAAAGATACATATAGAATTTATATTGAAAAATTATTTAGATATTTTGAAGAGCTAGAAACTACTACTTTTTTGATTACTGAAACAGATCAAATACCACTTAGATTTAGTCCAACTGGAACAGAAGAATTCTTAGCAGATGGTGTTATTATAATTTATAGTATTAAGACTGGCAATGTGAGAAAAAGAGCTATTGAAGTTTTAAAAATGAGAGGAGTAGCTCATAAAAGAAATATAGTTCAAATGGACATCATTCCAAAAAAAGGAATAAAAATCCATCCAAGCAAAGAAGTTAGAGTTGATTTCTAAGTTAATAAATATACTTTTTTACTGTATTAGGCCTATTTTATCAAAATATTAGTAAAATATTACTACATATTAATAATAAAATGTTATATAATAGTAAATTGGCAAATATTAATGTAATAATATTCTATTAAAAAATAGTAATAAATATTTACAAAATAGTAAAATTTATATATAAATTGAAGTTAATTTTTTTAGCTTGGATATCATAAAAAGAAAAGAGGTTAGTGAATTAATTAAGTATATTCTGAGAAATTTTAATGATGTTGAAAAAAAAGAAATTCTAAATCAAGTACTGGTCGACCAGGATTTGGGACTTTCAATTTCTATCTTCAGAGCAGATATTTCGGGATTAGAAGTTATTATAAAATATTTAAAAGAAAATAAAAATAAATCTTTTAAAGAAATTTCAAAAGTTTTAAACAGAAAGTTATCTACTGTTTATAATACTTACACTAATTCTAAAAGTAAATTTGCTGGTGCCTTAGATATAAGTGATAATAGTATTATAATTCCTTTAAACATATTTGCCAATAGGAAATTTTCTATTCTGGAGACATTGGTTGCATATTTAAAAGATGAATGTAAATTACAATTTAAAGAAATTGCTAAAATTCTGAATAAAAAGTATAGCACTGTTGCAACTGTTTATTCTAGATTTACAAGCAAGAAAAATTCTAACCTTCAAGATAATAGGGGATCAGTAAAATATGATTGAAATTAAGTTCATTAAAGATATTTGGAGTTTAATGAAAATAAATCATAAAGAATTATTCTTATTAATTATTATATTCATTAATATAATCCTAGTATATTCTGCAACATTTACAACTATAACTCAGGGTGATTTTGATAATGGGAGTTATAATAATACTTATTATAATACAACTCATAATTTTACGCAGATAAATATAACTTCTTTTTATTCCGGAAATTATACTAGTAAGATATTTAATGCTGGAAGTACTTCTCAGTGGAATAATATTTCTTGGGTAAGTAATGCTATTGGTGAATTACCTTCTAATCAACTTGTTGAAAGTTCTTTTGGGAATGGAAATGCAAACATGACTGGAAATGTTTTATTGATGCATATGAATGAGGCATCGGGGACAATAGTTGACTCAAGCGGACAGGGGAATAATGGAACTTCTTCAGGTGTTGTATATTCTGCAACCGGGAAATTAAATACTGCTATATGTTCTGATGCCAACACAGATTCTATAACTGTTACTGATTCGGCTCTTTTAGAGCCTGGAAGCAATCCATTCACAGTATCATCATGGGTAAACAGTACTGCATTTACGCAACAGTATATTGTTTTTTATGATATGTATGGAAGCGGTAAGGGGTATCATATTGGTTTTGTAAAATCAGGATCAAATTACTTTCCTTACTTCTATGTAAACAGCGGCAATCCCTACATAACCAACAGTGGGGGAGATTGCGCATCTTCTCCTCTCAGCTCTACAGAAATAACTAATTGGAATAATGTAATAGTCACTTATATCCCTTCAACCTCAGTAGACATATATATTAATGGCATTCTTAATATCCATTGTACAACCGACGTTGCTGCAAGTGTTACAAGCCAAGTTAGAGATCTCAAGTTATTCGGTGGATGGTATGTTGCTGAGGGCTACACTCAGATAGGATGTATGGATGAGTTGTCGGTCTGGAACAGAAGTTTATCAGCTTCTGAGGTATTAGATCTTTATGAGAGAGGAGCAACAAGGCTAAATCTAACTGTAAGAAGTTGTGATGATTCAGCTTGTAGTGGTGAAGATTTTGCAGGAACTTATAATACAAGTGCAAGTAATTTAAGCATTACAAATAATAGTTTCTTCCAATATAGAGCATTTTTTGAAACTGATAATTTAAGTGTAACCCCTGAATTATATAATGTAAGTGTTGATTATACTGTATTAGATGCTACTCCTCCTAATGTTAATTTGAATTTACCTGTAAATAATACAAATATAAGTAGTACTACTTATGTATTTAATTTTACTGGTATTGATGAGACTAGTACTTCTCTAAATTGCTCATTAAGAGTATCTGGAACTATTAAAGAT
>Ga0209541_10001777_pt1 | contig 42118 bp, 44 predicted proteins | sample RifCSPlowO2_01_FD_184027 | JGI IMG/M metagenome (GOLD analysis project Ga0209541, IMG submission 184027) | Groundwater microbial communities from Rifle, Colorado - Rifle CSP2_plank lowO2_0.1 (SPAdes) (version 2) | ecosystem: Environmental > Aquatic > Deep subsurface > Groundwater | place...
TTGGAACCAAATTGGATATTAGCTAAAATTTTAGAAAGCTCGGTCTTGCCAACGCCAGTCGGGCCGACAAAAAGAAATACGGCAATCGGCCCGCCTTTTCTTGATAATCCGCTCCGGTATTCCCGAAGCGAACGGGAAACCGCTTTAACCGCCTCCTCTTGATCGATCAAGCGTTTATGAATCAAAGATTCTAAATTCAAGAGTTTTTCCGCTTCTGCTTCTTTGGCGTGGCGAAGCGGGATATTCACCCGGCGCTGGGCAATATCAATCACATCTTCGCCGTTCAGCACTTTATCGCCTTTGTCTTTGGCGTCGGAAAGCGCTTCTTTCAGCAATTCTTCGGCGCTGGAAGGCAATAATTTATCCCGAAAGTATTTGGAGGCGAGCAAAACGGATTGCTTAATGGCGGCAAAAGTAATTTTCATCCTGAATTGCCTTTCTAAAATAATGCTGTCGTAAACTAAAATCCGCATCGCTTCATCAACCGAAATTTCTTCCACCGGAATATTTTCAAAAACTTTGGCAAAATCAGTCTGCGATTCAATGGTCTGCTTGTATTCTTTCGGATAAGTGGCGCCGATTACGGAAAACGCGCTGGAAGAGAAAGCCGGCAAAAAAACATCCGCCGCGTTAATCGCGCTCCGGCCGGAAGTTTTTATTAAATTATGGATATCCGGAATATAAAGAATAATGTTGCCGGCCCGAACGATTTCTTCAATAATTTTGGTCACCCGCGCCTGAATCTCCCCTACTTCTCCAACGCCGGCCATTAAAGTACCGACTCTTAAAAGCACCAAACGCTTGTCAAAAAGCTCCGGCGGCACTTCGTCTTTGGTAATTTTATAAGCCAAATGGCTGATAATCGTTTCTTTTCCAGAACCCGGATCGCCGATTAAAAGCACATTGGGTTTAGTTGGGCGAGATAGCACATCCACCGTTCTGTCATATTCTTTGTGATGCCCAACTAAAAAACCGATTTTTTCCAAACGAGCGTAATCAGTCAAATCCTCGCTGTATTGGTCAAGAATGGGGGTAGGCCGCGCGCTCCAGGCCCGGTTCATAACTCGATGCCGAATCTTGTAAGGCCGGTAAGCAAATCCTCCCACGGTTGCCGGCAAACGTTTCAGCCAGCCGAAAATTTCCTTATAGCGGCTGAAAACAAGGGCATTTTGAAGATCTCCGGCATCAATATTAAAAAGCTGGAGCACCCGAAGAACGGCCGAACTGTCGCAGTGGCTAAGAGCGGCGAACAAATCCTTCGGCTCAATAAACTGATTTTCTGCCAGCAAAGCCTGCTCCAAAGCCAGCTTGGAAATTTTCTCAATCTCTAAAATCAATCTTTGTTTCCTTGATTTCGGCTCATCGCTATATTTTTTATCTTTTAAACTTTCTTTTAAAAGTTCGTCTACTTTGTTATAAATTTCTTCCGGATTCAAATCCATTCTTACCAATCCTTCCCTAATGTCTTTTCTATTCAGCAGCCGCTTCAAAAGGAAAAGATAAAAATTTCCTCCCACTAAAATGGCGCGCTCGTAAGCATATTCCAACACCAAAAAACTTGCGGGCGCGAGATAGGTTGCCAGATTCACCCGGCCGCTTAACGGATCTTTCTGAAGCGACCGGTCGGCCTGGCCGAAATGTTTTGCCCGATCCAAAAGAACGAGCAGAATCAAAACTCCGCTCCAAAAAACTGCCGGAATATCTGATAAAAGAAAAGTGGCGCAGGCAAAAATCAAAACGCCGTAAGTCGAATAAAATATCACCCGCACCAGCAATCGGCCAAGATGCGTCATTTCTAAACGAGGATCGCGGAAGTATAAAATTACGCCTTTGGGAATCATAAGTTAATAAAAATTTGATAAATCACATAAATTGGGATTAAAAACCATAGAATAAATATCCCGAATGCTGCCAAGGCAAAAATTCCGTACACTATTAAAGCAAGGAAAATTCTTACGGTCCGAAAAACAAAGCCCCAAAGATAACCGATAAAGCTGTAATCCTGATAAAGCGGCTGGAACCAATTCTTCGCGGTTATCCGAAGGGCAAAAATTTTATCTAATCTTTCCAAAATATTATAAGACCAATGGATTGCCCTTAAAAAACCGTGATAATACCAATGCCGGAAAAAATCCAAAATCCGCCTGCCCAAATGAGTTAAGAGATAAACTAAAGAAACATTAGTGACTTCCACGATTTAATTATACCTAGGGCTACTATTTATTAAAATAACGATGTTTGGCTTTCTATTTTTTTCCGATCTTCCTCGCTGAAAATCTTAATCACTCCAAACTCACCGTCATAACCGGGCTTGATGGTTAATTTTCCTTCGCGCATTCGCTTGACCCCCTCGGCAATTTCTGGCTTGGAAACGGCGGCAATTTCTTTGGCGGGAACACTCATTAAAATATTGAATTCGGAATTAAAGGCTTTGATTAATTTTTCATATTCTTTCATAACGGATTTAGCGGCTTTCCCAACATCTAACGCCTCGCCGATTATGGAATCCAAAGTGACTAAATTCTTATAAGGCACTCTTTCAGCGTCCCGATAACCTTCCGGCCGGTTCGGAGCCGCCAATTGAGCCACCCGATAAACTACGCCAATGGTTAATTTTTTGCCGCATTTCGGGCATAAATCTTTATTTTTCTTGGTTTCTGATGGTGACATCACCACGCCGCAGGCGCGGTGGCCGTCATAATGGTATTTGCCCTCTTCTGGAAAAAACTCAATAGTGTATAAAAATCGCTTCGGGTCGCGGGACTTAATCGCGTCCATAATCCCTTTATAAGAAAGTTCGGTATCAAAAACATTGGCTTCTCGACCGATTCTCTGCAAACTATGGGAATCTGAATTGGAAATTAAAGCAATTTTATCTAAAGCTGGCACCCGCCAATTCATCGGGGGATCGCTACTTAATCCAGTTTCCACCGCAAAAATTTTGTCGGTATATTTGCCAAAACATTCTTCCAGCGAATCAAAACCAGACATAGAGCCAAAAACGCTGAACCAGGGAGTCCAGGCATGCGCCGGAACAATTACGGCTTCCGAATTGGTATTAAAAACAATTTTCGCGAGTTCCTCCGAGTCCAGTCCCAAAATCGGCCGGCCATCAGAACCGATATTGCCAATCCAAGAAAGCTGGGTGTTGATTTTTTCGGCTGTTTCCAAATCCGGAACCAGCACAATATGATGGACGCGCCGGGTTTTGCCGCCGCGGGAATAAATGCAGGAAATTTCCACCGAAAGCATAAACCGAGTTTCTGCTAAACTGCCTTTGAGGGTTTCTTTTTTAAGATGCGGTTTTAATTTAAAAAGCCCGGACTCTGCCGGTTCCAGTTTTTCTTTAATCTCCTTAAACCAAGCCGGATGAGTAAAGTCGCCGGTGCCCATTACTAAAATCCCTTTATCATCTGCCCAACGATCCAGCTCTTCCAAAACCATATTTTTAGAAACGGCGCGGGAATATTTAGAATGGATATGTAAATCGGCAATGAATTGCATATTGCTTATTCTATATTAAAAAAACCGAGTTTAATACTCGGTTAATTTCTGCAATGCCTTATCTATTTCTTCTCCAAACATCGGTCCGACAGAAACGCCTACATGGTATTTATTCTTTTCGGATCGCACGTCTTCCGGAAGTAAAATATATCCAAACTCTCCGTTTGTAAGTCCAAATATCATCTTCGGATTCCCACGCATTTTTGATTTCACTCGCCACCAAATTTTCGGAAATAGTTCGCCGGGAACAGTTAAAATTTCCGCTGGACCAATTCTAACCCTACTAACCTCAGCCAACACCTTGCCATTTTCATTTAAAATATCGGAAATAACGCCTAATCTTGCCAACAAACTAAATCGCCAATTTTCTAATGGAGCTGAAACAGAAATTTTTATTACTGAAATATCGGCTCTATCCGGAACAACCGGATTTTTTAATAATTCCATAACTCGGTCAGCTAAACCCTCGCCGAGACATCGCGCCAAATTCGGACCGTCAGATCGATCGCCCTTAGGCTGAACGCCGCCAATAGCTCCGGGAATAAACATTGTTTCGCCGCCAGTTATCGCCCACAACCTTTCAGATAAATAATAAGGAAAATCTGCGGAAATCTGGAGGCTCTCAACAATATCGGCATGAACTGCAAAATTCACCAAAGTAACTGGAATATAAGATTTTCCCAAGCTGCAAGTTTTTTCGCATTGGGATGATGCCAAAACTTGAATTGTAGATACCGTAGGATCCGGAGGATTCCCATCTCGGCCATTAGCTCGATTCAAAAATTCTCCTTGCGCAAATCGAATAGATGATTCCTGTAAATTTTCAATCGAAGCATCAATCGCTTCAGCCACCTTTTTCCTTAAACCTTTAAGATACTTTTCCTTAAACCCGCTTACCAAACTAATCGGAGCATAAAATCCCCAAATTCCCATCGTGTCCGGGCCTGAATGGGTATGGGTAGTATTTATAAAAATGTTATCTGGATTAACATTTTTATTTTTCACTAAAGAACGGATTTTTGTAATCTCGTCCGGCAAAAGTCCAATAAGGTCGCAAGAAACAATTATAATTGTATTTCCTTTCTTGTCTTGAAGCGTAAGGCTTTTTGCCCAAAGCTGATCGTGAATTAACCAGCCATGATGCCAGGGAGTAAAACCAGCCAGGGAGGCAGGCAAAAACTCAAACGGGGTAATATTTCTTTTGGCAAAACCAGCCTTAATCGGCGCGCCAAAATTTTCTAAACTATAACTTTCTTTCTGAAATTTTGTATAAGTTGGTTTTGGCAATCCGATATAAGAATTAGCAATGAAATGCTTATTTAAAAATAAATAAAGAATCACAATTCCAAACGGAACATATACTAAAATTCTTTTGACAAGCCACCGCCATTTTCTTATCAAATTCATCGCTTGCCTTTTGAATTTTCAATCTAAACTAACTTTAGGGTATAAAAATAAATGGCAATAGTCAATAACCTTCCGGATTGCAATCCTCATAAAAATGAGATAAAATAATCTTGTTCTTCGAAAATCTATCCTCGTCCATGTCTCAAAAATGGATATTGGCCTTTCTGATTTTATGCCCTTCTTTAACTTTTAGCTTTGGTCCCAAAACTATGCCAGAAGAACAATTGTGCGGATTCCGCGACCTAAAAGGACAAATCCACGTCCATTCTTATCTCTCCCATGACTCTCGCGGAAGCTTAAAAGAAATTGCGGCGGCGGCTAATGCGACTGGGGCAAAATGGGTAATTTTAACCGATCACTTATCGGCGCGCCCCAACCTCTCTCCTAAGCTTCTAACAATAATTGATGGCGTCACCTTAATTTACGGCCAAGAAATCATATTGAAGGATCAAGGCAGCGAACTGAAAATAATTCTGCCTAAGCTGTCGCGCCAATTTCGGGCACATGGCCACATCGAAAAATATAAAGGTGGCGATAATCAAAAATGGGATGCGATTGAATTAGTAAATTTTCATGCTAACGCCGTAGCCAATCCAATAAAATTGCTGATTAAACTAATTCTTCGCCCGCATAAATATAAACAGTTATTAAGCTTTGTTCCGGAAAAAAATCTGGAATACTGGGGACTAATCAGCCGCCGGCAAAATAAGCCAATTCCCATATTTGCCGCAACCGATGCTCATGCCAACCTAAAAATTTTAGGAATTACCCTCAATTCTTACGAATCATTATTCCAACAAGTTTCCACTCATATTTGGCTGCCCCCCAATCAACCCCTAACAGAGAAAAATATTCTTGAATCTATAAAGGCTGGCAGAACTTATATAGCTTTTGATTATTTAGGCGATTCTACCAATAAATTCCAATTTTTCGCCCAAAATAAGGAAGGGCAATGCTCTACCGAAGCAATAGTTGATAAGCCAAAAGGATTGGCAATAACCAATAAATTGAAAAATAGTAAAACTGCGGTATTTTGGAATAATATCTTAGTGAACCAATATGAAAATTTGCCGCGGATAGAGATTAAAAATCCTAAACCCGGATTCTGGAGAGTGGCAATTTATAAAGATGGGTTGCCATGGATTATCAGCAGACAAATTTTAATAAAATAATGCCGACAACATCGGCATTTTTAATTAAAATATCTAATCTCTTCCTCCAACAAAATACCGAACTTTCGCTTAACTTTTGCTTTTAAAATTTGAGAAAGTTTTTTTACATCCCCAGCCCTTGCCCCTCCCTGATTAATGAATAAATTCCCATGGAAATCAGCGATTTGAATACCGCCGCGCCGCATTCCCTTTGCGCCAACTTCTTCCAACAAATAACCGGCTGGAATTTTCCCATCAATAATCTTACCTTGATCGATTTGCTTAAACGATCTTTCAGAAACATCTTTCACTAAGACATTTTTAAAAAAGCTTCCCGGACATCGAAGTCCTGGCTTATATTTTTTAAGCCGTAATTGGATGATATCGCGGGAAATTTTCTTCAATTCGTTCAAATTGCCTTTTTTAAACTTCAAAACTATCCGCAAAATAATAAATGGGTTTTGCTTGAAAATACTTTTACGATAACTAAATTGGCATTCTTTATTTCTAATCCACCGCTTTTTTCCATCATCAAGAATTTCTACTTTTTCTATTACTTCAGATATCGAGTGCCCATAGGCGCCGGCATTCCCCGCAATAGCGCCGCCAATAGTGCCTGGAATTCCAGAAAGGGTTTCTAAACCTTTTAATCCGTGCTTAATGGCAAATCTGATTACTTTCCCTAATTCAACTCCGGCATCAACAATAATCTTATTGCTAATAAATCTTAGCTTATTGCTCTTTATTTTAATCAGCAAACAATTAAGTCTGGTATCAGGAAAAACTATATTGCTGCCGCCGGCAATAATTTTATAAGGCGTTTTGAGACGCTTCGCCGCCCGAATTGCCTCTAATAACTCGCTGTCATTTCTAACTTCGCAAAAAAATTTAACCTTCCCGCCTATCTTAAAAGTAGAAAACGGCGCTAGTGGAATATTTTTCTTTATTTTAATCATTAAAACTAAAGGCGGGAATTGGAGAAGGAATTACGCGAAATTAAAATCGCCAAACTCGGTAAAATCAGCATTTGCAAAATCGGCAAAAGGCCGATGCCAAAAATCAACGGCATTAATTCTCCGTACGCCCACCGGCTATAAAAATAAACTGAATAATACTCAACAATTGCCTGCCACAAAGGTAGAGTAATCCACAACGCTAGCCAGCCGCGATTAAAAGTTTTTGCCCATTCCCAATTCCTTAATAAAAATCCGATTGCCAAATACACGGCAACCACCATCAGGGCATCCATTAAACTGACTTGCCAATGGATTTTTAAAAACTCTAAATAATTATCGCGGATTCCCATCCCTATTTCACTATAAAAAACCATCTGGCTGATTTCCCAAACAAAATTAAGCAAGAAACTGACGAAAAATAAATGCGATAAAAATTTAATCATGTGCCCTCGGGCCGAATCGAACGGCCATCGCCTCCTTCGGAGGGAGGCATTCTATCCGTTGAACTACGAGGACAAAAATTCAACTTTAATATCAACAAAATCGCTCGGGGCTTTGCTGAAAGTAGTTCTAACCCTTACCCCATTAAACGTGTTTTGAATTTTTTTAGCAAGTTTATTGGCCAGCTGATTTTCCGTTGTCGTAACCAATAAGTTCTCCTTAGTTTTTTTAATATCAATCACCCTATCCAATGGGTCAGCTTCCCGCGCCCGCTCGCCAAAGCCTTTTATTAAATTTAAAAGCTCTGCCATTAAATTATCCGGCACACCGGTAATTCTTATCCTGCCTTCAAATTGATGAGCTTTAATCATCTCACAAGCGGGGCAGCGCCGGAAAGAAACCGCTGAATCTTCTTTAACGGATTTTAACCCTAGCAGGCTGTGATGCCAGGACTTTTTGTAATAAACCGCCTTGCATTCGCCGCAAAACACCAATCCCTTTTTGGAACCAAATTCTTCCGCCTCGTGGCGCGACAATTTAACTTTACGGTAGTTAGATTTAAATTGGTTAGCCATACTGTATATTATTTACATTATTGCATATTTTTCATCCTAAACCACATCAAAATTATAAAAACAATCTCCAGCGGTAAAAAAATTAAACCGACTAGGGTTACGGCACGAATAAAACTCTGAAGGCCCAAAAAATATAAAGTTATCGGCAAAAAAACAATAATAAATTTGCTCCAGTTCCGGGAAAGGAATAAATCGTATTCTAAAATCCGCCTCGCATTTAAACCGATGGCAATATAAGAACTGATTAAAGAAAGAAATCCTAAAATTCCCAAAAACCTCAAAATTAAAGTTGGCATTCGGCCAATTAAACCGGAAACGGCATCTTCGGAAACTGCCGCCGACAGCCCCAGAATTCCGATTACAAAAATTAAATAAACGACAGCCGGCAAAATCCCGCCAAGAGCCAAAGCAATTTTTAAACGGGATAACCCCGCTTTTGATTCCCGGAAATAACTGACCACTTCCGGAACCACCAACGCCCCCGAAAGGGCAAAAAGGATCGGCCCGACTGCGGACCATTGCCAAAAATTTAAATTCTGAAAAGGCCATTCCGAAAAATGGAAATTTCTTATGCCCAGCCAGCCGACTAAAGCAATAATAGCAACCATTCCCGCAACGATTAAAAATTCCAGAAAGGCGATTCTTTTGGTGCTAAAGATAGCCGCTGCCGATCCTAAAATCCAAAAAATTAAAAGATAAAAAATCGAATTGCCGGCATAAATCAGGTTAAAAAAACTGGGGGATAAAATTAAATAAATAGTTAAAACAAAAAATAATTCCAGCAAACCTAAGGAAAGCGCGGTCCAGAATCCTAAATTGCCTAAGTAAATTTTAGCGTAGCCAACAAAACGGTGTTCACCTGCAGTATTTAAAATCACTTCGGCGTAAAGAAAATAAAGAAAAATATAGACGGAAGCAAAGACAAACAAATAAAACAAGCCGTTGAACAATCCGACTTTATTAAAAACAAACGGCAAGGAAAACATCCCTGCCCCAATAACAGTGCCCGCCAAAATACTCGCCGGCAGAATTATGTTTCTAAACATTGAGATGAATGCTAATCCAACTCCCTCCGCTCTTCTCTTGCGAATCGTTTTATAAAACGCTGTTCAACCGGCCAGAGCACTAAGAAAACTAAAATGGTCAGTAAAGTTGTCCAAACTGCCACTTCCATAAGCCCAAAACCGACTGCCATTCCAATTGCCGCAGCCACCCACACGCCGGCCGCCGTGGTTAAGCCCTGAACCCTGGACTGGGATTGGTCAAAAAAAATAATGCCGGCGCCCAAAAATCCGATGCCGGTCACTACTTGAGCAGCTATCCGAGTCGGATCAATCGTCGGACCGCTCAAAAGCGCCGGCGCCACCGTAAAAAGCGCCGACCCAAGCGCCACCAAAGCATGAGTCCGCATTCCCGCGGACTTATGAGCGATTTCCCTCTCAATTCCGATTAAGGCGCCTAAAAAAACCGATAAAATAAGCTTCTGTAAAATAGAAACAGTTAATGAATCAAATAACATCTAATTAAGATAAACTTTATCTCCTTCCCGGACTTTATCTTTTACTTTTATTCCTACCTCTCTTCCTTTCGGAGCAACCGCAACTGATTTATGCTCCAACTCCATAGAAGTTAAGTCTTGCGAAAAATCCGTCGTGGCGCCTTGAAAAGTAACATTCTTTCCGGCTGGCATATCTTGATAAAATTTCACAATCGCCACGCCGAGATTGCTGTAATAATGCGTCACCTCTCCGACTGGCTTATCGGTCCGCGGAACTTTCTTGGAAAGTCCAAGTGCTTTTAATATTTTTTTTAACATCTTTTTAAACATCTTTTTAAACATATCTATTATTAACACGACCTTTTTTATCCTTGTCTATTTCAGAAATCACTTTATCCAATAGTTCTTTGATATCTTTTGAATAAACAATTCTTCCGGGACCGCGATGCATTCTTTTTACGATATCCCTTAACTCATCCGCGGTGCCGCCGGTGCCTTCCAAAACCCCGATTGGTTTTCCGTCTTCAAAAGCAATCGTGAATTCATTTAACGTTCCCATCCGGCCGCAAACCACAATCACCGCATCAGAAGAACGGGTTAAAAGCAAATTCCGGCCGGAATATTCAAAACCGGTATAAATAATTAAATCATGGTAGTCGGTAGGCAATTTATAACTTTTTTTGTGAGCTGCTTCCGAGGCGGCCGGCGATAAGCCAATCACAATCCCGCCTTCTTCTTTAGCGCCTTTAGCCGCCCAATAAGGAATGCCAACGGTGGCGCCGGTAACTAGCACCATTCCACGGCGCGCTATTTCTCTACCAAGCTGTTCAGCTTTTTCCGGCGCATCAATGGCGCAATGGCCGGTATCCGCGGCTCCGGAAATGCAGATTTTATATTTCAACTGATACCGGCGAGTAAGTTTAGCTGCCATAAAGATTATTATAACATAATAATTTAGACTCCGCCGAATATTTTATAATACCACAATTGTTGTAAAAAAACGCCAGGCGATATTTCACGCCTGGCGTTAAGCTAAGAAGGAAAATCAGGCTACTTGCGAATGCCGACGAGACGAACACGAACGCACCAACGGAGCCCAAGCCAACGGAAATCCAGGCACCAACGAGCTCCGAGCCAGAAGAGACACGGGATAAGACAATTATCAACCGAGGCCTGCCAGACAGTTCCCGGAAAGGGTAGATAATACTTACCTCGCCATTCCTCAGGAATCAAATCTTTATGCTCCAGCAGATATTCGGCATGATGCTGGCCGAGATGCGCATTGAGCTCTTTAGCTCTCTGCTTCATCACCTCGCCGTTAATCGGGGATTCGCCGAATTGCAGGAACTCCACAAGGTCCGGGATGAACTGCTTCCCGTCGAACGAAACATCTTCGAGAAGTGTCCAATTATACTTAGCCATGTCGTACTTGAAGGGAAGATACGTCTTCATAGCGTTTCCTCTTCGCCTCTTGGATTTAAGGTACAGCAACCGAGCTGAACTCGATTAAAATCAATAAAGCATAAATCTTATTATAGGTCAATGGGTTGATTTTCTGACGGAATCCCCGCATGCACTGCCAAATCATTTATTACTTTTTGGGCGAAAACACTGCTGGATTCTTCTTCCCCTTGAACAACGAAAACTTTTTTCAAAGTTAATCGCATTGGTGAAAGCCATTCTAAAAGCTGACGCTGGTCAGCATGCGCGGAATATCCTTCAACGTTTACTACCCGGCAGCGCACTGCTACTTCTTCACCATGGATTTTTACTGATTTTTTCCCGTCCAGAATTCTCCGGCCCAAAGAATTTTTTGCCTGATAACCTACCAGTAAAAGGGCGCTTTTGTTATCCGGCAAATATCTTTTTGCGTGATGTAAAATTCTCCCGCCCTGCATCATGCCCGACCCGGCAATAACCACTTTCGGAGGCGGCGTTTCGTTAATCGCTTTAGACGCTTCCGTCGTTAAAGTCTTTTTAAGGCCCGGAAAATCAAAAAGCGTATCCCCGCCCATCAATAATTTCATTGTCGCCTCGTCAAAATAATCTTTGTGTTTTTTGTAAACTTCCGTCACTTTAATCGCCAGCGGACTGTCCAGAAAAATCGGCACCGCCGGCACCCGCCCGTTTTCCACAAGTTCATTGATTTCAAAAAGCAGTTTCTGGGTTCGTTCCATCGCAAAAGCCGGAATCATCAAAACGCCGCCGGCTTTTACCGTTTCTTCAATTAAGTCCTCAATAAATCCTTTCGGCTCTTCCGGATGCAACCGATCGCCATAAGTTGATTCAATAATGCAATAATCTGCTTCTTCTATAAATTCTTTATTGCCAATTATCGGCGCCGGACTGTTTCCTAAATCTCCGGAAAATACTACCTTTCTTCCCTCGGCTTCCACCAAAATAATAGCCGAACCCAAAACATGGCCGGCGTTATGAAAAATCACTTTAAATGGCCCGGCTTTAATCTCTTGATGATATGGCACTCCTTCCCAGCGCGCCATCAATTCTTCTACCTCTCGCACCCCATAAAGCGGGGATTTTTTATGCCGCTTGGCTTCTTCCATCAGAATATGTTCCGAATCCAAAAGCATTAAATTAGCGAAGTCTTTTGTAGGCGGAGTGGAATAAATCTTCCCGGCAAACCCGTCTTTAACCAATTTCGGCAATCGGCCGGTATGGTCAATGTGAGGATGGGTAACAAAGACCGCGGCGATTTCTTTTGGATCATATTTAAACGGCTCCCAGTTATGTTTTTCCACAAAATAACCCCCTTGGCGAAGCCCGCAGTCAACCAAAATTTTGGTGTCGCCGCTTTCCAGTAAATAATTGGCGCCCGTAACCTCCTTTACGCCGCCGTAAAAAGTAAGACGCATGATTTTATTATAGCAATTACTACCAACACAATATAACGAGCTCTGCCTGTGTTTCATGCGGCAACTACGGAGCCCTGAAATGCTTGTAAGCGCTTATCCTTTAATGACCGCCACCGGCTTCAGCCGTGCCACTTTTTTCGCCAAACCAGCATTATGAACTACATTCACCACCTCTTCTACGTCTTTGTAAGCAATCGGCGCTTCTTCGGCTAAACCGGACAGGGAGCCGGAACGAACCGCGATTCCTTGCTTTTCCAACTCCTCTTTTAAAACCGAGCCGCGCACTTGCCTTTTCGCTCTAGTACGCGACATCACTCGGCCGGCGCCATGGCAAGACGAACCGAAAGCGAATTCCATCGCCCCGGGCTGGCCTACCAACACATAGGAAGCGGTTCCCATAGAACCGGGAATCAACACTGGCTGTCCTACTTTCTTATATAATTCCGGAGTTTCCGGATGTTCCGGCGGAAAGGCGCGCGTGGCGCCTTTCCTGTGCACTACCACTTTTTGTCCGCCATATTCTTCCAATTTTGCCAAATTGTGAGCCACGTCATAAATCAGCTTCAACTCCTCTGCTGATTTATACCCTGAGCTGGTCGAAGGGCTACCAAAAGTTTTACGCCAAGCTTCACGAATTTCCCAGGTAATAAACTGCCGGTTTGCCCAGGCGAAATTGGCACAAGCAGTCATTGATTTCCAATAATTCTGGCCTTCAGGAGAACTGTACGGCGCGCAGGCAAGCTCCGGGTCAGGCAATTGAATTCCGTATTTAGGCATCGCGGACATCATGATGCGAATATAATCGGTGGCGTTTTGATGTCCCAACCCGCGGGAACCGCAATGCACCATGATGGTAACCTGATTTTCAAATAATCCTAGCGCTTTTGCCGCTTCTTTATCAAAAATCTCATCCACTCGCTGAACTTCCACAAAATGATTGCCAGAACCGATCGTGCCAAGCTGATCCCGGCCGCGGTCTTTAGCAGTTTTGGAAACCAAATCCGGCTCTGCATCAGTTAATCTGCCCAATGACTCGCAATGCTTTTTATCATCTTCAGTGGCATAGCCGGATTCAACCATTTTATCCACACCCTTTAAAAGCACCTCATCCAATTCCTTATTAACCAATTTTAATCGCCCGCCCCGCCCAACGCCCGATGGCACTTCATTATATAAATGAGTCGCAAGTTCTGGTATTTTGGTTTTAATTTCCTGATAAGTAACCGGGGTTTTTATCAGCCGCACCCCGCAATTTATGTCATAGCCGATTCCTCCCGGAGAAATAACTCCATTTTTTACATCAAACGCCGCCACGCCTCCAATTGGAAAACCGTAGCCCTCGTGAATATCCGGCATCGCTAAAGCCCACTTTTGAATTCCCGGCAAAGTTGCGACATTCACCAATTGCTCCAGCGAACGGTCTTTAAATAAATCGCCGGCTAATTTTTCATTTACAAAAACCCGCGCCGGCACGCGCATGTCGTCGCGATAACTTTTAGGGATCTCCCAAATATAATCGCTTATCTTTTTAAAATCAGTTTTGTTCATATATCAAACACCAATTTCGTCTGCCAAATCTTTTGCCGTTTGTCGTTAGTCGTTTGTCGTATATCAACTTCGTGATAAGTAACCGCCTTAACATCTTCATCAAATTCCTCCACCTTTTGACTAATCAATTCTGCCTCTAAACTATTTTCCTTTAACCTTAAACCTTTAACCTTAAAAACTCTTTTATTAATCTGGCTCTTCGCCAAAATCTCATTCAAAAAATCCACCAAAAGAATATGTAAATTTACCGATTTAACTTTAATCTTTTCTTTTAATTCACTTTTAACTTTTACCTGCCTGCCAGCAGGCAGGACTTTTTTACTTTTAACTTGGGACGACAGAATGTCGCCGAGCGCTTCCGCCGCATTCATAAATAATTCCTTCAGCGTCTTTCCGAAGACTTCCAACCGCAAATCCGCCGTATGCGAAAGAATTTTATATTTCAATGCGCTCATTATTTAAAATCTTAAGCGCAATTTCCCGCTCGTTCCAGGGAATGCGCTTGCCGCCGGCCACTCTCAGGTACGGTTCACTTCCTTTGCCGGTAATAATCACCACATCGCCTTTTTTGGCGGATTGAATCGCTTTTTTAATCGCGGCTTTGCGGTCAATAATTTTTTGGATGGATTTTTTCTCCGCAATTCCAGATTCCATCTGATTCAAAATTTCTTCCGGATTCTCATCAAAGGGGTCTTCGTTGGTTAAAATAATCTGGTCGCAATACTTAGCGGCAATGCCTCCCATCACCGGACGCTTCCAAACGTCGCGGCCGCCGCCAGCCGATCCCAAAACACAGATTAATTTTTGCTGTTTATTTCTAACTACCAACTTTCGCAAAGTCTGATAAACTTTTTCCAAAGAGCCCGGCGTGTGAGCATAATCAATAATCACCGAAAAAGGAATTTTTTGGACAAATTCCAATCGTCCAGGAACGCCGGCAAAATTTTCCACCGCTGAACGAATCGTTTCCCAATCAATGCTTTGCGACCTCGCAAAAGCAATGGCGGCGGAAATATTTTCCAAATTAAATTCGCCGAGCAGTTTGGTTTTGATTTTAAATTTTCTCACGTCTTCTTTTTGGTATAAAATCAGTTTTCCCCTGCCCGCAACGGCTTTTATAAAATAATCTTTGTCGCGGGCATCGGCATTAAGGAAAAAATTTATTTTATCTTTGCCTGAATAATCGGCGACGTCTCTAAAAAACTTAATTTTACTGTCCCGATAATTCTCATAAGAACCATGGGCTTCAATATGTTCCGGCTCCAAATTAGTGAGGATGGCGGCGTCAAACTCAATAAACCGGTGGCGATGCTGGAGCACGCCCTGTGAAGTAACCTCAATAATGGCGTAATGGCAGCCATTATTCGCGGCTTCCGACAAAAATCTCTGAATAAAAAAACGGCCGGGCATGGTCATCCCCGTCAGGTTCCCGACAGAAAGCAAATCGTTTTTAAAACGCACGGAAGAAATAATCGCGGTTTTTCTGCCGGCAGCCTCCAAAATAGCGTTAATCAGCTCCATTACCGTGGATTTTCCTTTGGTGCCGGTAACGCCGATAACAAAAAGCTTCTCGGACGGCTTCCGATAAATTTTATTGCCCAGCCAAGCGAGTAAATAATGATATATTGAGCGTAAAAATCTCATTTAGATTTTAGTAATTTTAAAGCTTCTTTAATTCTTTCCTCCATCTTCGTAGTTTTTGAATCAATTTTAGAAAGCGCTTCTCTGGCCTGCGATTTGGTGTAGCCGAGATTCGCGAGCGCCTCCACGATATCCTGGTCCGATTCCATCAGCCCCACAATGCTTCCGGAACCCTCTTGCTTTAATTTGTTTCTAAGCTCTAAAATCACCCGGTCAGCGGTTTTCTTTCCAATGCCGGAAGCTTTAGTTAAAAGTTCCGCCCGGCCTTCAATGATGGCGGCTTTTAATTTTCCCGTTGTTTCCACGCTCATGATTCCCAAAGCGGATTTCGGCCCGATGCCGGAAATGCCGATTAGCATTTCAAAGAAATTCAGGTCTTCCTTATTTAAAAAACCGTAAAGCTCCAGCGCGTCTTCCCGAACGTGAAGATGGGTAAAAATTTTGACTGTTTCACCGATTGGCGGTAAACTCTTTACGGCTTTAAAAGAAGAACGAACTTCAAAAGCAAGGCCGCCAACTTCCACGACAAAAAAGCTGTCTTGTTTTTCCGCTAAAATTCCTTTAAGGGAATAAATCATGAATTTTGCTGATTACTATAATTATACTTATGTTCAAACTCATATCCAATTTTAAACCGACGGGCGACCAGCCATTGGCAATTGAAAAATTAGTCAACGGAGTGAGCGCCGGCCAAAAAGACCAGGTGCTTTTGGGTGTCACCGGCTCAGGAAAAACTTTTACCGCGGCCTCGGTAATTGAAAAAATCAATCTGCCGACGCTGGTGATTTCGCCGAATAAAATTTTGGCGGCCCAGCTTTATCAGGAATTTAAACAATTTTTTCCGCAAAATGCGGTGCATTATTTTGTTTCCTATTATGATTATTATCAGCCGGAAGCTTATTTGCCGCATAGCGATATTTATATTCAAAAAGACGCCCGAATTAATAAAGAAATAGATAAATTGCGCCACGCCGCCATCCAAAGCGTGCTTACCCGAAAAGACACTTTAGTGGTCGCTTCGGTTTCCTGCATTTACGGCCTTGGCGACCCTTCCGAATATCAAAAAACCCGCCTGGAAATAAAAATCGGCCAGGCGGTCAGTCCGGCGGATTTGGCTCGCCACTTAAATTTTCTCCAATACGAACGGACTGCCCAAACGCCCATTCAAGGCCAGTTTAAAATATTGAAAGATAAAATCGTAATTAATTTGGTCACTGGTGAATTATTAACGATTGAGTTTAAAAATAGAAAAATAATTAATATTGCGATTTACCCCCACACCAAACAAGAATTGGTTGAAGCGAGAATTTATCCGGCAAAATTTTGGGTAACTCCGCATCAAAAATTACGCCTCGCCTTTCAAAATATCAAATCAGAAATGGAAGACAGGGTGGAACAACTGCAATCCGCGAACCGTTTTGAGGAAGCGGACCGATTGGAAAAACGAACGCTTTTTGACCTGGAAATGCTGAAAAAAAACGGGTATGTAAACGGAATTGAAAATTATTCCCGGCACTTGGCTTTCCGCGAACCCGGGGAACCACCGGCAACTCTGCTGGATTATTTCCCAAAACCGTTTCTGCTTTTTATAGATGAATCGCACATCGGAGTTCCGCAATTGAACGCGATGCACGAAGGGGATCGGCGACGTAAAACTACTTTGGTTGATTACGGCTTTCGCCTGCCCTCGGCTTTGGATAACCGGCCGCTGAAATTTCCGGAATTTCAATCTAAAATCAATCAAACGATTTATGTTTCGGCGACCCCCGGCCCTTACGAATTGGAAAAATCTGGTAAAAATATCGCCGAACAGCTGGTGCGGCCGACCGGCATTTTAGATCCTAAAATAGATATCCGGCCGGTGAATACCCAAGTGAATGATTTATTAAAAGAAATCAAAAAAAACATTGAACAAGACGAACGGGTGCTCGCCCTGACGCTCACCAAACGCTCGGCCGAGGACTTAACCGAATTTCTGCTTCAAAAAGGCATTAAAGCGCACTATCTCCATTCAGAAATTAAAACTTTGAATCGGCCGGGAATTTTAAGCGACCTTCGCAAAGGCACGGTTGATGTGATTGTCGGCGTTAACTTGCTAAGAGAAGGGCTGGATTTGCCGGAAGTGAGCTTGGTGGCGATTTTAGACGCTGACCGGGAAGGATTTTTGCGGAATTACCGCGGCCTTATCCAGATGGCCGGCCGGGCTGCCCGTTCCATAAACGGCAGAGTAATTTTGTACGCGGACAAAATTACCGAATCAATCAAAAAAGCGATTGTGGAAACCGAGCGCCGTAGGAAAATCCAAAAAGCTCATAATAAAAAACTTGGCCGGGAGCCGTTTGCAATTAAAAAAGCCGTCATTGAATCAGATCTAACAAAAATGGCTGTGCAATCAGCTTAAAAATAAAAAACCCCTTGTTACTTTTTGGAAAGTAACAAGGGGTTTTGATTACAACTGCGCGGGAGTCTGCTTATCAGGATGCTCCTTCCGCAACCGGCGCCGGAGCGCCTCAACCATCTTCTTATGAAGCCACATCGGCATTTCCTTTTTGCCGTCGGGCCGTTTCGCGTAGAGCAAACTCAATAGCCGGGCCTCATCGATTCCCGCCTGCTTTTCCGCCCAACGCTTTCCCTCTTCAAAGCCGCTGGAACGGATCACTCGCCGAAGCTGTCGTGCCAGAGGACCGCCGCCATAACCGCTTTGCAGCCAATGGGAGTAACCGCCGCTCCGCCGCCCGGCCGCCCGGCAACCCTTTTTCTTTCTCTGCTTGTTATCAGCCACAAGGCACCTCCTTATAGAAACTAAATTAGATTATACCTAAATTATAATTATTTGTCAATATTGCGAAATTATCTTAATTGCTATATTCTCAATACTAAATTCTTAAATATATGATTACCAAATCAGCCCAAAAGGCCTATCGCCAGAACTTGCGGCGCCGAAGCCAAAACCTCCAAAGAAAAGAGGCGCTTAAAAAAGTTTTAAAAAACTACAAAAAATTGGTGGCGGCTAAAAATTCAGAGGCGGCTAAAAATGAGCTCCTTAAGGTTTATAAAGCCCTGGACAAATCCGCGAAAGTTAATCTGATTAAAAAAAATACCGCTTCCAGAATGAAATCACGCCTTTCTAAATTACTAGTTGCTAACCGCTAAGCACTAAATCAGTAAGCGCCTCTTCGTATTCTAACTTCCCCGATTTAACGGCCGCATCATAATCGGCCATTTTTTCTTTTTCTGACGAAGTTTTCATCAATACGGAAAACAAATTAAAAATCATTTGCGGGTTTTCGCTCCGAAATAACAGCTCTTCCAAAAGCAATAATTTACGGCCGGCATCCAAGGTATTTTTAATCTGACTAAGAACCGAAAAAATGTTCAGCGGCAAAACGGCATTCAAATGATTATCCAAAATTTTTCTGGTAAGATTTTTTTCATTAAGAAGAGCCAATTTATCCAGCTCGGTAATTAATCCCCAACTATCGCCGCCATAAACCTGCACCAGCAAATTTTGACTTTCCTTGTCTAAAATCAAATCCCTTTTCTTAATCTCTGTTTGCAAAAATTTCTGCGATTCAGCGCCGCTTAAATTTTCAAATTCATGGGCAACCGCCGGCTCTTTCAATAAAAAATTAAATTCCTTGGCCGGTTTTTTATCGCTGATTATTATTAAATTTAAATCTTTAACTTTTAAATTATTCTTAAACAATTTAGCAAGTTCTTTTGAGCTTTCCTCTTCCAGATTTTCAACACCAAAAACAATGCCAAGCTTCACGTTTTCAAAAAGCGATTGCGCTTGAGAAAAATCTTTTAATTTATCCCGCTCGGCATCTTGCTCCAAATAAAAATGGCTTAAAGACAAAGCGTTATATTTTGCCTTATATCTTTCCAGATATTCTTTCAATTTTTCCCGGCGCCGATAAGAATCCGGCCCGTATAAAAAAATAATCATGGTTTTTGACACGTCGGACAATAATGCGCCGACCTTCCTCCTAATTTAATCCTCTTGATTGCGATTCTGCAACGAGGGCAGGATTCGCCTTCACGCTGATAAACCAAACGGACTTTGTCATAGCTGCCTTCTTTACCAGCCGTATCCCGATAATCACTGATAGAGGTGCCGCGTAATTTTAATCCTTTTTGCAAAACCTCGTGCATCGCTTTCCAAATTTCCCGCAATTCTTTTGGAGATAATTTATTCGCCGGCTTAAGGGGGTAAATTCTGGCTTTCCATAAAATATCGTCCGAATAAATATTGCCGATTCCCGCAATTACTTCCTGGTCCATTAATACTTGTTTAATTTTTCTTTTTTCGGACTTTATTAACTTTACAAACTTTTCTAATTTAAAACTTCTATCTAACGGTTCCGGGCCAAGCTTCTCAATTTCGGGCAAATGCTCAATCTGTTCCTTCGTTCCCAAAATCACTTTGCCGAATTTCCGCAAATCCGAAAAAGCCAACATTTTCCCGTTATCCAAATAAAAAATTAAGTGAATATAGCCGTTATAGGGGTCAATAATTGCTTCTTTTGGCTCAAGCGGTATAACTATTTCTTTCCTCTTTTCCCTTTTCACTTTCCACTTACCTACCAAAAGATGCCCAGTCATTTTCAAATGAATCAGCATCATTAAGTTATCGCTTAAAGCAAATAAAAGGTTTTTGGCGCGGCGCCGAATGCCCAGAATTTTCTTTCCCTTAATAACTTTTTCAAAAACCGCCGCATGTTTATGCGCCACCTTATTTCTCTGCTGGTCCAGGGGGTCTTTCAGCATTTTCGGCCAATCAAACCAAACACCAGTTATCCGGCGGCCAACCACCTTTCTATTTAAATCGTTGACGATTGTTTGCACCTCTGGAAGTTCCGGCATATCGTCAATTTACTAATTACTTATTAACTGAAATTTCCCGTTGTGGTATCAATCTCGGGTCAGTAGGAAGAGTAAAATGGAAAACCGAGCCGCGGCCGATTTCCGACTCAGCCCAGACCTGGCCGCCGTGACGGTTAATAATATTTTTTACGATATAAAGTCCCAAACCAGAACCGGTTGTTTCCTTAGTTAAAGCATTTTCGGCACGGAAAAATTTGCTAAAAAGCTTGTCCATCGCTTCGGGAGGTATTCCAAGTCCGGTATCCGCGATATTCACCTGAAGAAAGGGTGCGTCCGGCTGACGATTTAAACTAACCACCGCCTGCCCGTTAGGCACATTATATTTAATGGCATTTTCTAAAAGATTGGAAATAGCCAGTCCAAATTTTTCCGCATCAATTTCCGCTTCCAAAGGACTCTCCGCCGGCGGCTCCATATAAATTTTTACATTATATTCTTTGGCCACCGGAACTACCTGATCCAAAAGATTTTGCAGAAAAGAAACCAAATCGGTTTTTTGAAAATTATAGCCAAATCGCCCCTCTTCAATTTTAGAAATATTGAGCAAATCCTCCACAATTTTTAAAAGATTTTTTGAGGCCGCTAAGCCGGTAGCCGCCAAATCCTTAGCAGAATCATTAAGAGATTCTTTCTGTAAAGACTCGTAAGCCCAAATGGCCGCGGAAAGCGGCGTGCGAAGCTGGTGGGCGGCAACCGTTATAAATTCACTTTTGGACTTCAATAAATCCACTTCCCGAGTGCGGTCTTGAACAATTTTTAAAAATCCTGTCACTTCTCCCTTTTCATCTTTTATCCGCTCGGTAATCACTTTCAATTCCAAGTGGGGTTCACCAAAAGAAATATCCACGATTTGCGGATAAATTCCTTCCGGCGATTGCCGGATTACCAGCGGCGCCAAGGACTGAAAAATCACTTTCGCCAAAACCCCAAATTTTGGGTCGCGGGCGCTATCCGGAACCAATTTCTTGCCTATCACCTCCTTGGCCGGAAGATTAAATATAGTTTCCGCCGCTCCGCTAAAAAGCTTGATTTCAAAATTTTGGTCATAAATAATAATGCCATCGCTCATGCTGGCAATGATGCTGTCCAACCGATTCTTTTCTTTCTGCAGGCGATTCCATTCTTTGCTTTTCTGATTAAATTTTATAAAAAAAGCGGCGGCAACTATTCCTCCCGCAATCGCTAAAAATCCCAAAAAAATATTTAAAAACATGTTCCTCTAACTCTCCCCAATTTTTACCGATTTTTGCCGTTACCTTAATCGGCACCTCCAACTCATAAGCGCTTTCCATAATTTTTTTAATCAGCGCCTCGGCTTCTTTTATTATATTCTCCTTAATTTCAAACAACAATTCATCGTGAATGGTAAGAATCATTCGCGCCTCGTTTTCCCATTTTCTTTTCTTAAGCTCTGCCGCAACCTTCAGCATCGCGATTTTAATGATATCGGCCGCCAGTCCCTGCACCGGCATATTGATTGCCGCCCGTTCGGCTTCCGCCGCCTCTCCACGAAACATCGATGCCGCCTCTAAGAGCCAGCGCCGCCGACCATTTAAATTAGTGACATAACCGAAAGTCCTGGTTTGCGATTTTACTTCTTCCTGCCATTCTTTGATTTTTTTAAAATCGCTGAAATATTCTTCAATGAATTTTCTGGCTTCGGCAACGCTTAAACCGCTGGTTTTCGCAAAAGCGTTGGCTCCCATTCCGTACACGACTCCGAAATTCAAAGTTTTAGCGAGCCGCCGCATTTCCGGCTTAACTTTTTCCAGCGGCACGTTAAAGACATTGGCGGCGGTCAATTTATGAATATCCAAATCATTGTTAAACGCTTCAATCATTTTCGGATCCCCGGAAAGCGAAGCCAGCACCCGCAACTCAATCTGGGAATAGTCAAAAGCGGCCAATAGATATCCTTTTTCCGCGACAAAGGCGCGGCGAACTTTTCTGCCCCAAGCGCTCTCAATTGGAATATTTTGAAGATTCGGGCTTTGGGAACTTAACCTTCCGGTAGAAGTGCCGGTCTGAACATAGGTAGTATGAATCCGGCCGCCTTTATCCGCCAGCTCCGAAAGCGGCCGCACATAAGTGGATTGCAGTTTAAAAAGCTCGCGATATTCCAAAATTATTTCTGCTATCGGATGCCGACCCCTTATCAAAATTAAAGTTTCTTCATTGGTAGAAATTTGGCCGGTTTTTGTTTTTTTAACGCCAACCGTATCTATTTTTAATTTCTTAAAAAGAATTTCTCCAAGTTGTTTTGGCGAGTTAATATTAAAAGTCTTGCCGGCCAACTTATAAATTTCTTTTGCAAGCGCCGCCAATTTCTTATCTAATTCCTTATCTAAGCCCTTCAAGCTTCGGACATCTAATTTCGCACCCAACAATTCCATTTCCGCCAGCACGGCCACGAGCGGCATTTCCACGTCATAAAAAAGTTTTTCCAGTTTATATTCTTTCAATTTCCTAACCGCAAAACTGTGTAATTCTTTATTCTCGGCTTTCTCCTTATGCAAAAAATGCTTTGCTAAATGCTCGGAGCTGTACTCTTTCTCGTCCGGATTCAAAAGCCAAAAAGCCACCCCCAAATCAAAATATTCCGCGGGTAATTTTTTTCCAATCCGTTTTGCTTCTTTCAATTTTTCCTTAATATCAAAATCAATTAACATAATTTAATAAAATCTTTAACGTTTCCTAATTTCCGCTTTCTGTATTCCTGCTTTCTATATTCCTGCTTTCTGTATTCCTGTTTTTCTGTTTCTCTCTCTTATCCAGTTATTTCGCTCCAGCGAAATAACTGGATAAGAGAGATTTACTACTAACGAATTTTAAAATAAGATTTTAATTTCTCGTCTCCTTCAAAATTATTAATATAAAAAATTAAAACGTGATTTCTAATATTATAAAATGAGCCGATAAAATCTATTTCCTTTTCACATTCATAAGGAATAATAAAAACACTTTCTTGAATAGAATAAAAACCTAACGATTCTAATTTTTTTCTAAAAACATCGCGGTATTTCTTTTTATAATCTGGAATGTCAAAAATAACCATTCTCCATCTGCCGTCCCATTTCTTTTCTTTATTTAACTTAATATCATCAATATCATATTCCAAAATTCTTTGCTTGCCCAATTTAGTCAAAGTAATTCTTACCTTACCGCCCGGTAGTTCTTGATAATCTATCAGCTTTCTTTCCTGAAGATTTTTTAAATCGCGCAAAAATTTTTCGCGCTCAAATCGCTTCTTTCTAAAATATCCTTTGACCAAATCCCTGACAATTTGCGCCCCGCCCGCTGGGGCAATGGTAACCACCAACAAAAAACCGCCGCCAATCAAAAGGTATTTTAAAATCTTCCATGGCCTAGAATCTCTTCTTAACCTTAATTTCATGATAGTAAATTTACTTTACTATAGAATCCTTCTTTTATCCAGTTATCTCGCTCCAGCGAGATAACTGGATAAATAAATATAATAAGTAAAAACAAAAACGGTTGCCGAAGCAAACCGTTGTGAAAATTTAAATGCGAACAGCCAAGAACCGACGGTACACGCTCCACCTGCGAACGAAGAAGTGCAAGCTCAGGCCGCGCTCGTCACAGCCCCCGTAGAGGTACGCGACGCCCCGATCGCCGCTCCAGTCCCGCCAGACAGAACCGAGCGCCACGATAAGATACTTTTTCTGCTCATCCGGGTACTTGGCTCCGAAGGCGAGGAGTTCGTGGAGTTCAGCAGGACGGAGCCCTTGTTTTTTGAGCTCGGCAATCACCTCTTCCGAAGTGAGCACCTGATTCAGGGGCACCAGCTCCAGGTTGAGGGTGGCCTCTCCTTTTCTCGTGGTCGAAAAGTTCTTGCTGGTAATGTAGCTACTCTTCCAATCATACTTCCCTTGAGCTACCAGAGATTCTACCGAGAGGTCGTAGTTGACCGAGATTGAAAAAATAGTTTTCTCCTGGCCAAAAACTTGATGGGTGGCAAGAATTGTTACTCCAAAAAAGAACACCGCCAGCATCTTTCTCATCTTTGCCTCCTTGCTATCTAGGTTTAAGGTACAACTAGATATATATTAGACCACTACAATCTTTCTGTCAAACTCTTAAATCCGAGCTCGTCAAAATATTTTTTCAGTTCTTCTTTGTTTAATGTTTCTTGTCTTAAGTCATCTAAAGTTATTTCCAAAGGCACATCCCGTTTTATCGCCGCCAGTTTTTTGGAAAGAAAAGCGTTTTCTCGCCCAGCTTCCAATTTTTTCCGCAAAACTTCTTTGGGAATTAAGCCGACTTCTTCATAGATTTTTTCTACCGAGCCGTATTCTTTAATTAAATCAGTTGCGCCCTTGGGGCCGATTCCAGTCACACCCGGGATATTATCCGAAACATCGCCAACTAACGCCTTATAATCCACCAATTGCTCCGGCGCAAAACCGTATTGCTGTAAAAAGAACGCTTTGTCATACGTTACGGTTTTACTGACGCCAGTTTTTAAAAGCTCCACTACCACCTTGTCATCATCCACTAATTGCAAATTGTCTTTGTCGCCTGAGAAAATAATTATTTGTAACTCTTCGACTTCGCCAGGCACAGTACTGTGCCTGGCTTCGCTCAGAGAATAATTATTAGTTCCTGAGCCTGTCGAAGGACTACCTTTGAATTTCTCAGCTAAAGTTCCAACAATGTCGTCTGCTTCAAAGCCGGATTTTTCCACCACTTTAATGCCGAATTTTTCAAAAGTTTCGTGGGCTTTTTGAAGCTGGGAAACCAGTTCGTGCGCAGTTGGCGGCCGATGAGCTTTGTATTCCTTAAAAATTTCGTCTCGGAATGTGGGTTCTGGCCGGTCAAAAGCCGCCGCCACATAATCAGGATTATGCTCCCGCAAAATTTTCAGCAAGACGCTAGATAATCCGTAAACCGCGTTAATCGGCTCGCCTTTGGGCGTGGTCAACGGCGGCAAAGCGTGAAAAGAACGGTGAATTAAAGAATTAGCGTCTATTAAAAGAAGCTTTTTCATTTCATTTTTATTATACGCTCATTCTCGGTTTTGCCGTGTTCCAAAATAATCCAAATAGTATTTTTCGGCAATAATGTTTTAATCCGCTCCGGCCATTCAATTAAAACAATAGCGTGCTGGTCTTGAATTATTTTTTTAAATCCTAAATCTAAAAGTTCTTTCGGCTTATGGATTCTATATAAATCTAAATGGTAAGCGTGATGATAATGAACCAATCCTCGCCTAAGAGGAGTAGAAATTTCATATTTCCGGATAATTAAAAAAGTAGGGCTGGTGATGCGATGCTTTACGCCAAGCGCTTTCATAAATCCCTGCACAAAAGTGGTTTTGCCGGCACCGAGGTCGCCATGCAAGGCGATTATTGTAGCTCCGATGCGCTTTCGCGATCGGAGTTCCGACTGAAGCGTCGGGACGTTCAGAATTTTTTTTGCCAGGCGAATCGCAAATTTTTGAGTTTGACTTTTGGATTTGCTTACCATAAATTTATCTCTAACTTTTTCTCCAGCTGCAAAATTATATAAAGCCCGAGTGCGGCTAAAATGGCCGCGGTAAGAAAATCTATAAAAAGTATTTTGGAAATTGGCAGTTGGTAATTAGTAATCGGGTAATTGGCGGATGATTCTAATTGCTGATTATTAGTTACTAATTTCTGATTTCTGGTTATTATCTGCCCTTCTTTTGCCTGTCCGGTATAACCCAATTCATCAACTAACTTTCTTGCCGCGTCGTACAAAGATATTTTTTCGCCGTTATTGTTTAAAAAAATTTTCGTTTGGGAAGAAGGCAAAAGAAGCTCCTTGCCGGCTTCCAAACTGCCGCTTAATTTATAAGTTTTTCCGGCCGCATCTTTAATTTGCCAGCCGCTTAAATTAATCGCCGAACCGCCGTCATTAAAAAGTTTTATATATTCACCCTCTTTATCATTGCCAACAGGATTAGGCAAGAACTCCTTGATTATCATAACCAAGATGCTTATAAGCTGCCGGCGTGACCATCCGACCGGCCGGGGTCCGATTCAAAAGTCCGATTTTCATTAAATAGGGCTCGTAAACTTCTTCAATAATCCCCTGGTCATCGCTAAGGGCGGCCGCCAAAGTCTGGATGCCAACCGGCCCGCCATGAAACTTATCAATGATGGCCTTTAAAAGCTGGCGGTCAGTCTGCTCCAGCCCCAATTCATCAATTTCCAGCATTTCCAAAGTGGCTTTTGCCGCCGCCTCGGAAACTTTTTCCAAATTATTAACCTCGGCATAATCGCGAACGCGCCTTAACAAACGATTGGCGGCCCGAGGAGTAAAACGAGCGGCTTTGGCAAGAACCACAACTCCCTCGGCATCAATTTTTACTCCCAAAAGATTGGCGGAACGCCGGATAATGGCTTCAATATCCGGAACTTCGTAGTAATCCAATTTAAAAGTCGCGCCAAAACGGGAACGAAGCGGCCCGGAAAGCAAATTGGCTCTGGTGGTGGCGGCCACCAGCGTAAAGGGCGGCAAATCTAAAGAAAACGTCCGGGCGCCGGGCCCCTTGCCAATAATCAAATGAAGTTTCCGGCTTTCCAGCGCCGGATAAAGCACTTCTTCAATCTGCCGATTTAAACGATGCGCCTCATCAATGAATAAAACTTCGCCTTTTTCCAGATTGCTGAGTATGGCCGCCAAGTCGCCCATTTTCTCTAAAGCCGGACCAGAGGTGACTTTCAAACCGGAATTCATTTCTTTAGCCACCAAATGCGCCAAAGTGGTTTTGCCCAGTCCGGCCTGCCCGTAAAACAAAAGATGGTCGCAGGGTTCGCTTCGCTTTTTAGCCGCGTCTAAAATTACCCGCAGGTTTTTCTTTAGTTTTTCCTGGCCGACATAGTCCGACCAGACAGCGGGGCGAAGCGCTAAATCAATATGCGAATCTTCTTTTTTATTTAAAACTTTTTTAATTTCCATTATGGTATTGACACATCTATTTTTTTATGCTATATTATTAGTAATCTTAAATAGTGGGTTTCCAGTTATATATTAACAATATAACTTTCTGGTTTGTCTATAGAAAGCTTTGTTCTGTGGGCGGGAATTAACTCTTGATGGATGGCTTGGCTCAGGCGAGGCCACTCCTCAAAGTAATTCTAATCTTTTTAAAATTTATTTTAAAAAGTACCACTTCTTCCCTTTGCCGGGATTTTGCCCACAGAACAAAACTTTCTATCGCTTCATATATCAATTGGCCCGGTTACTTTTTCAACTTCTTCAAGAGTAGTAATGCCGCTCGCGACTTTTAAAATTCCGTCCTGCTGCATCGTTGCCATGCCTTCTTTTAAAGCAAATTCCTGAATCTCAATTTCTCCGGCCTGCCGGTTCATTAATTTTTCAATCTCTTTCGTAACTTGAAGAAGCTCATAAATCGCAATTCTTCCTTTGTAACCAACCTCGCCGCATTCTTTGCAGCCGACCGGTTTATAAATAGACACGGATTTATAATCGTTCCGAACCACCTGCTTGGGCAAAGAATCCAGCAATTTTTCTATTTTTGATTTTAATTTCGCGGCTCCCTTATCAACTGTTTTGCATTTTTCACAAAGCCGCTTTACCAAACGCTGGGCAATTATCAAATTTAAAGACGGCCCGATGCTCGTCGGCTTAACCCCCAGGTCAATCAAGCGCGGAATCGCGCCGGCGGCCTGATTGGCATGGACGGTGGAAAAAACCAAATGGCCGGTAAGCGCGGCCTGAATGGCGATTTCCGCGGTTTCTTTATCGCGCACCTCGCCGATTAAAATCACATCTGGGTCCTGACGCATTATTGATTTAAGCCCGTTGACAAAAGTATAGTTCGCCTCCGGGTCCACCTGCGTCTGTTCAATTCCGACCAAATGATATTCAATCGGGTCTTCAATGGTGATAATTTTTATTTCCGGAGAATTTTTATGTTTCAAAAAGGCGTAAAGAGTGGTGGTTTTTCCTGAACCGGTGGGGCCGGTATTTAAAATCAGGCCGTTCGGCCTTTTGAGTTCCGCTTCAATAATTTCCAAATCGTCTTTGCGAAACCCCAAATCTTTCAAGCTCAAATTAATGGCATCCGGGTCCAAAACCCGCATCACAATGACTTCGCCGAATTCCGAAGGCGCCACCGCCACCCGCATCTCAATTTCCTTGCCTCCCAAACCAATCGTGAATCGGCCGTCCTGGGCTTCGTCGCGCACATTCAATTTAAGATTTGAAAGCAGTTTAATCCGAGAAACCAGATGGTTATAAATGGTATTTTTAAGGTCGTTAAGCGCTTCCCGAAGGTCGCCGTCAATTCGATAGCGAATAGTGACGGCGCTGCGGGTGGGCTCAAAATGGATATCGGAGGCCCGGCCGGCCAAAGCGCCGGCCAAAATAATCTCTAAAATCTGGGCCGTCGGGAATTTTTTAAAATCAAAATTATTAATCTCTTTTTTCACCGTTGCCAAAGCGGTTAATTTCCGGATTAGCCCTTCCATCCGTTCTTTATCAACATCAATCCGTCCGGTAATCGGGCCGGTTTTTTTAGCTACGTATTTATAAAAATCCCAGGCTCGCTGAAGACTGGTTAAAGAAACAATAAAAATTTTAAGTTTTAGCCCTTTTTTCTCCAATTCCTGAATTAAGGCTTTCGCTTTCGGCGCAGTGGAATCAAAAGCCGCGAAAACCACCCGGTCGCCTTTTTTTTCAATCGCCGCTACTTGCGCTTCTTTGGCTTTTTCTTCCGGAATCAATTCTAAAGCGTCGGTTTCTACCGGCTGAACCGCGAGATTCAAATAGAAAACGCCGGCTTTAGCGGCTCTGCGTTCCGCGTCCCGCTCCTCCGCCTCCTTTTTGGTCTTTTCTAAAATACTCTTTAACTTCAAAGAATCCTGTTCCTGAGCCATTATTTATAAAATAAACCGATATTGTTATAAAAACAAGTAAAGTGTGGACAAATTGCCGCTAATTGACAAAATAATAATAATTTATTATAATATACAAGTAACTTAAAAATCTAAGTTGGAGGAAAAATGAGAAGAGCGCTGTTTTTGACGTTGTGTTCGATTGCAATCGCGCTGACAGCCGGTTGCCGAACTATTCCCTACGGAGCAACTGAAAAGATTGTCGGAATCCCGGCCTTCTCCAACTCCAAGGCAATCATCCAGAACCGGGCCGGAAGAGGAGTAATAATCATTCCTCTAAAAGGAGGCCAATATTATCCGGCCGAATACTGGACCGGCAAAAGAAGTCCGTGGTGTGCTTTCCTCTGCCGAGAAAAATTCATAACCAAGGCGGTTGCCATTCCTAACGGCAAGCAAATCACGGTTCCGCTCATTGCTAATACTGCCAGCTACGCGGCCCGGAAAATGACTATTGAATTAGCGGTGCTGGAAAATGACAGAAAAATCGGCAGTTATCTTGCCTGTATTTCTATTCCCACCTACGGCACCGCCACTGAATACTTCGTCTTTGACCTGAATCGGCTCCTTGCTCTTAAAAATGGCGATTACGGCGAACCTTGCCGAAGCGATATCTGGCGGTACTGACCCAAAGCCCTGCTAATCAACTTAGCGGGGCTTCTTTTTTTATTTTATAATAATGGGATATGAGCGGACACTCAAAATGGTCACAAATAAAACATAAAAAGGGGGCGGCTGACCAAAAGCGCGGCCAGCTTTTTTCCAAGCTTTTAAAGGCCGTTTCCATTGCCGCGAAAGCCGACCCCAACTCTCCCCGACTGCGCTCGGCGATAGAAAAAGCCAAAGAAAATAACGTCCCGAAAGAAAAAATTGAGCGGGCAATTGCCCGGGCAGCCGAAGAAAAAAAATATGATAATAATGGGCATTGATCCGGGCAGCACCAGAATCGGTTATGGCCTGATTAAAAAAAATAAGGGCTTGGAATTAGTTTCCTACGGCACAATTGACATTAAAAGAGGCAAGAGCGAAAAGATTATCTCCGAAGCGGCATCAGCCATCGCTGATATTATTAAAAAATACCGGCCTTCTCTGATTGGCATAGAAAAAATATACTTTTCTAAAAACGTAAAAACCGGAATCGAAGTGTCCCAAACTCGCGGCGCTTTAATCTTGGAAATCTCCAGGCGAGAAATTCCAATCAAAGAATTGAGCCCTTCGGAAATTAAACTTGCGGTCACCGGTTACGGCTTGGCGGATAAAAAATCCGTAGCGAAGATGGCGGCTAAAATTCTGCGGATAGAAGCCTTGGCCGGTTTTGATGATGCCAGCGACGCTTTAGCGGTTGCCATTACCGCATCGCAAAAGCAAGAGTGGGGGGCTTGACACGACTAAAGACTAATATATAATTCTTTTAATATTTAAATTAAACAACTATTTTCTTAAAAAAGGTCGCAATTAAGATAAAAATCTCTTTTTTATTTAGAAAAATGGCGAAGAAAAAAAAGACCGGCGATTGGGCTGCCGCCAAAGAAGACAACGAGTTGGATAGACTTGAACAAGAAGATAGCGAAGATTCGGAAAACGATGGCCTATTAGAGGAAACAGGCGATGAAGAAACAAAAGAAGAAGAATACTAATGAATAAAATACAGCCCCGACCTAAGTCGGGGTTGTATTACTTATGGCTAAAAAAACTTATCGATTAAACTGGTTCACTATTTTTATTCTCGGCCTTCTTTTTCTGCTGGCCTCGGCGTTGGTAACTTTTGCTTTTATCTTAAATGACCTTCCGAATCCGGAACAATTCGCCAGCCGACAGGTTATTCAATCCACAAAAATTTTAGACCGGACCGGCGAAATCCTGCTTTATGAAATCCACGGCGAAGAAAAAAGGACTGCTATTCCGTTTGAAGAAATTCCGGATTCCATTAAATGGGCGACTATTGCCATTGAAGAAAATAATTTTTATAAAAACCCGGCTTTTGACTGGCGCGGCATAACAAGGGCGGCGATTAAAAATCTGGTTTCCGGAGATTATATCCAAGGCGGCTCCACTATCACCCAGCAATTGGCCCGCAACGCTTTTCTGTCTCCGGAAAAAACCGTTATCCGAAAGATAAAAGAATTGATTGTGGCGATTGAGCTTGGCAAACGTTATTCCAAAAATGAAATCCTTAATTTATATCTCAATCAAATTCCTTACGGAAGCAACGCTTACGGAATTGAGGCGGCGGCTCAAACTTTCTTTGAAAAACCGGCGCGAGATTTAAATTTCGCCGAATCGGCTTTGTTGGCAAGCCTTCCTCGCGGCACCACTTATTATTCGCCGTGGGGAAACCACGTAAAGGAATTAATGAAACGAAAAGATTTGGCGCTGGAAAAAATGGCTGAGCTGGGCTATATCAGCGAAAAAGAAAAAAAGGGGGCGCAAAATTTTGTTTTTAACTTTGTCCCTCAGGCAACCGGCATTAAAGCGCCGCATTTTGTTTTAAATGAAGTTCGAGAATATCTTAACCAAAAATACGGGGAGGATTTTATCCGAACCGCTGGCTTGAAAGTAATTACCACCTTAGACTGGGAACTTCAACAGCTAGCCGAAAAAGTGGTGTTAGAAGGCGCGGAAAGGAATACCAACCTCTATCAAGGGCACAATGCGGCTTTAGTGGCCCAAGACGCCGTTACCGGACAAATCTTGGCCTTGGTCGGCTCCAAAAACTATGACGGCCAGCCAGAACCGGAAAATTGCAACGTCGGTTTAGATTGTCGTTTTGAAGGAAATTTTAACGTGGCGGGTCAAGGCCTAAGACAACCCGGCTCGGCAATGAAACCGCTGGCCTATGTCACCGCTTTTCAAAAAGGTTATTCGCCGGATACAATTATTTTTGATTTGCCGACTGAATTTACCGCCGATAATCCCAAATGCCCGCTGACCGTTGACTTTAAAAATGAAGAAAGAGAATGCTTTCATCCGGAGAATTTTGATGGAAAATTCCGCGGACCGGTAAAATTCCGCACCGCTCTTGCGCAATCCATCAATGTACCGGCGTCAAAAGTTCTCTATCTCGCCGGCATTGACGACACCTTAAAAACGGCTGCGGATTTTGGCATTACTACCCTAACGGAACGCAGCCGTTACGGACTCTCTTTGGTTTTGGGAGGCGGAGAAATAACTTTAAAAGAATTGGTTGGCGCTTATTCCGTTTTGGCGCAAGAAGGCATCCGCCATAATCAAACTTCTATTCTTAAGATAACCGATTCCAACGGCAATTTAATTGAAGAATACAAAGACCAAAGCAAGCGAGTTATTGACCCGCAATATCCCCGATTAATTAATGATATTTTAACTGATATTGATGAACGCGCCGGACTTTTCAGTTCCAGCCTGCCGCTTACGATTTTTAGCGGCCATGAAATAGCTTTAAAAACCGGCACCACCAACGATTATCGGGACGCTTGGGCAATCGGTTATGCGCCGGACCTGGTAGTTGGCGTTTGGGCCGGCAATAACAACAATGAACCGATGCAGCAGCGCGGATCGAGTATCTTGGCGGCGGTGCCTATTTGGAGCGCTTTTCTTAGAGAAGCTTTAATTAATAAACTTTTGGTTTCTTTTAACAAACCGGATCAAATTTTCAATCAAAAACCGGTATTAAGGGGGGAATACGTTTCCAATTATAAAGTCGGGAGCAAAACCTATCCCCATCTCCACGAAATTCTTTATTATGTAAATAAAAATGACCCGCAGGGGCTCATCCCAATCCAGCCGGAAAAAGATTCTCAATTTAAAAATTGGGAAACGCCGGTTCTAAAATGGGCTGAAGAAACTATTCCTAATTTTTCTTTAATTTATAATCAACCGCTCCCTGCCTCTGCCCAATTAGAAACCGGCACTAACCAAGAATTATTGGTGTCCTTAATTTCTCCGAAAAATGGCGATTTTATAAAATCCGGCAATGTGCCGGTTCAAGCACAAATAAGTTCTGCCGCCGAAATTAAAATTATCCAGCTATTTTTTAACAATGAAATCGTTGATGCGCGAAGCGGTAATTTCGGAAAATCTTTCTCTTACCAATTTAACCTGGCTCCTAAAAAAACAGATCTCCAAAACTCTTTAAAAATCAAAGCAGTTGATAACTCTAATAGTGAAACTGAAAGAGAAATTATTTTATTTAAATAGCCCCGGAACCTAAGCCTTAATCGGCATTAAAATATAAAAATAAGAAAAATCGCCGGGACTTTTCAAAATCGCGGGGCGATTATCGCCATTTACGCCGAAAATTATTTCCTTTTCATTAAAATTCTTTAAACCATCCACTAAATACCGCCAGTTAAAAGAAGTTTCAAAATTATCTCCTTTTGCCTTTACCGGAATCAAATAGCGGCTTTCTCCCAAGTACTGATTGGCAGAATAAACCTCCAAAAATTTTTTGTCGTCTTTTAATTTAATCCGCACTTCGTTAGTTTTGGCGCTAAAATTACTAACTAACTTTGCGGCATTTAATAAATGCTCCCTTTCTAAAATCATTTCCGTTGCCAATGATTTAGGAATAATCGGTTCGTAATCCGGGTAAGAGCCGTTAACTAATCGAGAAATTATTTCTAAGTCTTCATTTTTAAAAAGGATTTGATTGGGGTCAATGAAAATTGTAATCATTTCATTATTTAAAGTTCTAAGCAGTTCTTGAGCGGTTTTTAGCGGAATAATCACTTTAAAACCTCGTTGAAAATTAGATTTAAAATTAGATTCGGTAACGGTCTTCTCAGCTAAACGAAAACTGTCCGTGCCGGTTAATTTCAAATTAGTTATTTGAAAATCTAAAAGCAATCCTCCTAATTCCGGCCGAATCTCTGAAAATTGAACGGCGTTAATAATTTTTAAAATCCCTTCTTTAAGTATTTCAGAATTTAATTGAAGATAATGATTGGTATTTTCAATTTTCGGTATGATCGGAAATTCCTCTTCCGGCAATCCTTGAAGATTGGCTTGATAATTATCGGTTTTAAATAAAAGAACATTGTTTTCTACTTCTAAATTAATTTTCTCGCTATTAATGTTTTGAGTGATATGAGAAAGGGCGGTTAAGGGAATAGTAATACTGCCTTCTTCAATGATTTTTCCGGAAATTAATTTAATAACTGCCAATTCTAAATTAGTAGCGGTTAATTGAATTTTATTATTAAACGTCTTAATTAAGACGTTTTTTAAAATAGGCAGATTAGTGTTTTCGGAAGCGGTTTTTTCAACCGCATTAAGGCCATCCCGCAAATTATTTTTTAATACTATTAGTTTCATAATAAATTAATATAAATAGTAGTTGTAGTAGAGGTTGTGGATTTTGGGGAAAACTATTTATTAATCGGTATTTTAATCAAGATTAAACTAATAAATTCTAAACCACTTGTTTATTAGTTGTTAATAAAATTTGAAAATAAAAAGTATTGTACAAAAAATTATAGCCTTATAAACAACTTATTCTTTATATATCAAATCTTTAATGGCAATAATTTTTTGATTTAAATCCTGATTTTTATTTATTTTATCTGAAAGCTTGTTAAAAGCATAAATCGCCGTGGTGTGGTCCTTTTTGCCCAGTTTTTGGCCGATATCCGGATAAGAAAGCCCCAGTACCTCTCTTAAAAGATACATAGCGACTTGCCGCGGCTCCACTATGCTTTTTTGACGGCACCGGCCAATTAAATCATTGGTAGGAATTTGAAAATAATCCGCCACGGCTTTAATTACTTGATTCGGATTGATATTTTTGGTCGGCTGTTGAAGGGTTTCGTTGACTATTTCCTCCACGATTTTTAAAGAAAAATTAGCTCTGGTTTGCTGATAAAAGATAATTTTATTTAATACCCCTTCTAACTCCCGCAGATTTTTTTGAATTTTATTAGCAATGAATTCTACAATATTGTCCGGAAGCTCAACGTTTTTCTCAAGCAGTTTAGTTTTAAGAATCGCCAAACGCAATTCGTAATCCGGATAACTGATATCTACGGTCATTCCGCCTTCAAAACGAGATTTTAGGCGCTCTTGAAGGGTAGGCACGAATTTCGGCGGGCGATCCGAAGAAATGATAATTTGCTTATTGTTTTCGTATAAAGCATTAAAAGTATGAAAAAATTCTTCTTCTGTGGCGGTTCTTCCACCAATAAACTGGATATCATCAATAATAAGCACATCCACGTTACGATACTTTTCTTTCATATCTTCCATTCTTTTGTTTCGGATACCATAAACCACATCATTGGTGAATTTTTCTGAAGGAACGTATTTAACTCGGACATTACTCTGATATTTATTTTTAATTTCGTTTCCGATTGCTTGTATGAGGTGAGTTTTTCCAAGGCCAACGCCGCCGTAGATAAAAAGTGGATTGTATTTTCGGCCGACTTCTTCCACTACTCCGGCGGCGGCGGCATAAGCAAGTTCGTTGGTTTTGCCGACGACAAACGAATTTAAATTGTAGCGGGGATTAAGATTAGTTTCCGGATCCACCTTTAATTCTTCAAAAGCTAATTGCGTTTTCGGCAACGCATCGGCTCTAGACCTTTTCGCCGTTAGCTGGACCGGTTTATTATTAACAGTAAATTGGATTTTTTTAGTGGAGTCATCTAAATTTCTAAGCGCGCCCAAGATTATTTTCTGATATTTGTTTTCTACCCATTCTTTGGCAAAGTTATTTGGCAAGCTAATAAGCGCAATCCCGTCTTGTTTATTAATTAATCGGCTGTTTTTTAACCAAGTAACGTAATTTGGCCTGGAGATTTGGAGTTCGATTTCTCCAAGAGCATTTTGCCAAAGTTGTTCAAAGTCCATAATCTTAAAATTTCTATTTTTGTAACGATAGTTCTAATTTTAGTTTGTTGTCATTTTTAGTCAAACGGCAAAAGACGAACAATCTGTGAATTATTTGTGGAAAACTATTTTTAAAATATTAAAAAACCATTTTGTAGTCATTATGCGCAGATGGTTACGTTTTTGTCCATAGAAATTTGCATTTTTTTGTAAAATGATGGGAAATACCACACAAAATCAACGTTTTTGGTTAGCCCACCTCAAGAATTTTTAGCTTGAAGTATCGGTGAAGTTTAGTTATACTAAGTAAGATCAGAATATGTCTCAGACTTATCAACCTAAAAAAAGGAAGCGGCTAAGAGCCCATGGCTTTTTAGTTAGGAGTCGGACTCCTGGTGGCCGAAGGGTTCTTCAAGCGCGAAGGCATAAAGGAAGACACCAGCTTTCGGTTTAATTACCAATTTCTAATTCCTAATTATTGGGTATGTTAGCAAAAAAGTTTCGTCTGCCAATTCAAAATTTTATTGGCAAGGGGGGTAAAGTCACAAAGACCCCATTTTTTTTAATTAAGGTTTTTAAAAGCGAATTCCCCCATTCTCGATTTGGAATTATAATTAGTAAAAAGGCGGTTTCGCGAGCTGCGGCAAGGAATCAGTTAAAGAGAATGATTTTTTCCGCATTAAGAGAATTTTTGTTTCCTGGCGAACCCCAAGATTTTATTATCATCGTTTCTCCTAAAATTTCTCAACTAAAAAAAGAAGAAATCGCCGCCAGTTTAAAAACTGCCTTAAACAAATCATATGTTTCAAACCATTCTTTTTAATCCCTTATTTAACGCTCTGATTTTTTTATATAATACGATTGCTTTTGAAGACCTCGGTATCGCGATAATACTTTTTACTTTTTTAATCAGAGTTATTTTATTCCCGCTTTTTTATAAAAGCACGAAGAATCAGATTTTAATCCAGCGGCTGCAGCCGGAATTAAATAAAATCCAGCACGACCATAAAGATAATAAAGAAAAACAAGCGCAAGCGATGATGGATCTTTATCGGCAGCACAAAATCAATCCTTTTTCTGGTTTTCTGCTCCTTTTGGTGCAGCTGCCGGTGCTGATAGCAATTTATCAGGTTTTTTTGCGGGGATTTTCGCCGGAATTATTGGATCAGCTTTATGGTTTTGTAGCCAAGCCAATGGAACTGCACACTTCTTTATTGGGCTTGCTGGATCTTCAAAAACCAAGTATCCTTATGGTTAGTTTAGCGGCAATCGCCCAATATCTTCAGGGCCACCTCATGCTTCCTAAGATGGAGAAGGGTAGAAGTTTATCCCCGGCAGAGAAAGTTACCAGACAAATGGTTTATTTCGGCCCGATTCTAACCTTAATGATTTTTTTCAAACTCCCGGCCGCCATTGTTCTTTATTGGTTAATTACTTCTGTTTTTTCCATTGTTCAGCAGGTTTATATCAACAAAACTTTGAATATAGAGGCGGAAAAAAAGGAGCACCAATTTTAAATCCAATGGACACGTTAAAAGAAACAATTCAAAAGTTATTGGCGCTCGCCGGATTAGAGGCAAGCGTGGAAGTTGAGCCGGACGGCAACCGAGTTAATATTTTTTTTCAAAATGAGGGAATGGTAGAATTTCTGCCGCGGCTTCTTGAGGACTTGGAGCATTTAATTAAAATTATCGCCAGGAAATTGTCTATTGAAAAGGTTGGCGTAGACGTGAATAATTACAAAAAAGAACGCGAACGGCTTTTGACAGAATTAGCCAAGGCCGCCGCTCGAAAAGTTTTGGCTGAAAAAAAAGACGTGGAATTGCCGGTCATGAATGCTTACGAACGGAGAATTGTTCACGTGGAATTGGCTACTCGGCCGGATGTAAAAACCGAAAGTGTGGGGGAAGGTTCGGAAAGGCACATAGTGGTAAAACCGTTATAATCCTAAAGAATAAAGTTTACTATCCAGTCTGTTTTTGAAAAGCAGTTGATTGTTTCTTAATTCTAAATGCTCCGCATCAATTTTTAATTCTAAATCCGATTTTAATTCGGAAACGCTTCCGTCAGAAAGATTAATAAGATAGAAGGTATCGTCAAAATAAACCGCCTTTTTATAATAATCCTCCGGTAGTTTTAGCCCTTCGCCGATGTTTTTTGGAACGGCACAATAAATTTTTAATTCTTCAATCAGGCATTTGGACGGCAAGGTGACAAAGGTAAGTTGGCTTAGCGTTACGCCATTGCCGTCAATTAAGCTGGTTTGCGGCCTGTTGTTAACGCTGTTTAATTTAATTCCCAGTTCGTCATTTGCTGACCATTGGATAACCAATCCATTTTCTTCCAAAAACGGCAGAAGAGTTTTATTTTTAGCGTCTAAAATCATCATTTTGGCGCTGGGGCCGGAAAGAGATGTGAGAAACAGGCGCGAGTCTTTCCGCCAATGAAGCATCAGCTCTTTTTGGGTTAATTTAATTATTTCGGAGGTTTTTTTACTGGCTAAATTGAAAATTTTTAAAGCTCTATCATCCACGTAAGAGATCTCCGGTCCATTCGGAGACCAGGCGGCCGCGATGGTATTTGGCGGCAGGGGCTGCCAGCTGTTGGTAACCGTGTCAAAAATGCTGAAAGTCGGGAGAGTCGGAAAATTAAATTTGGCAACGGCGTAAGTGCCGTCGGAAGAAGCGGAAATTTGGTTTAGTTTGGGGAGCGTTTGGGAGTTTGCCAGTTCCGGGGAATTTTCCGGAAGCCGAAAAACTTGGCCGGCTTCATTTAGATAATAGACATCTCCGGTTTTGGAGTTAATCCAATAATCAAAAATGGCGTCTTCGGTTAAGGATTTTAATTTTTGGCCAGCTAAAGGAACCGCGCCAGTTCCCGCCCCATTTTTAAAAGTTCCGGGAAAAACCGAACCAAGAAATTCTTGGGCCGTTGGGCTTTGGCGGAAAAAATAATAAGCGCCAAAAGCAATTCCTCCGAGAATCAGCGCTGCCACTAAAATTTTTATAATTTTTTTCCAGCTCATTTAATTTTTACGCATTCAGTTAGATCGCCCGTTAATACAGAATCCGGATTGCATTGGCAAACGCCATTCGCGTCTTTAGCGGCATTGTCTTTGCAGGAGATGCAGACCGAACCGGTTTTTTGGCCGCCGCTGCCCAATACTTCTCCGACTGCTCCGCTGATATCCTGTCCTACTTCGCCTATTTCCTGGCCGGTTCTTGCTTGGCCGGAAATGGAAAGATTGACATTGGCATTAACTGAGAGCTTGCAAAGCGGGTCCCCGCTTCCGGCGCTGGTGAATAATCTTTGTTCCCCGCCGGTATCTATTTGTCCCTCGCCAATAATTTTTTCAATCTTGATAAATTCTAATTTCGGATTCCGAAGATTTACCAAGTCTGGATTGATAGTGTAAAGAATCAGGAAAGCGCCAAGAAGCAGAATAAGCCCTAAAATCGCCTGCGTTATCTGGTCTTTGGCGTCCTGTTGGCTGGTAACATTGCCGGCGGAAAGGATATATTTCAGCGATCCAAAGATAATTCCGCCAAAAGCCAACAATCCAACAATCATTAAACCGAATTGGTAGAGCCGCGCTATGTAGCCGGCTGGCGTTTCCGCGCTTGGACAAGTGCCGCCGGCCAGCGGCTGGCAGGGAATCGGGACTTGGCTTTTATAAGCCTCAACTTTGCCGGTGACTTTAGAAGGCGGCAAAGTTGAGGCGCCGGCTCCCTCGATATTTTTTTCTAATTGTTCCCGCTGTGCCTTTCTTGCAAGGCAGACGCCCATGACGTTATCGCCATCTATAATAATTAAAGAGTAGTTGGAAATAGCTTGCTGTTCTTGGCCGATAGGACATTCCTTTCCTATTGGTTTAGAAATAAAATATTGGTCAGTGTATAATTTAGGCACTTTATTAATATCATAAGGAATTTCGGCTCCGTAGGAGGTTAAGGAAAATAAAAGGCTGGCTATGCCGCCAAGGAAAATAATCTTATTTTTTATCAAAAATTTATTCATATTATTTAACCACGAATTTCATCGCTCTGCTTCCTAATTCTAAAATATTGGCCGGATTATTTATTCCTACCGATACATTAAGTTCGCTTTCTTCGGGGGTCCCTTGAGAAGTAAGATTTAATTCCAGAAATTCCGGATTTTGGGGATTTCCCGAAACTAAAGCATTATTAATACGCCAGTTAAATCTAAGCTCGTCTAGATTGCGGACATTAAAGAAAAACGGCCGCGCTTCAAAAAGATAATTTTTCAAAGCGAGATGGATTTGGTTGCGTAAAGTTTCCAAGGGAGTTTTGGTGTCAATTATTACTTCTGGTTCAGCCAGCGGCAATAAAAAATGATGGTCTAAATCACTCCCGTTATAATTGGAAACCGTAATCCGAATTAAGCCGTTTTGGCTGTTATTCAGATTCAAGCTGAAAGTTTTTAAACCGATGCCGGAAGCAAGAAAGTTGCTTCCGAGAAACCAGCTGATGTTGTAGCGGGACAAATCCGCGATTTTATTTTGAGCAATTAAATCAAAGCCCATTTCCACCCGGCTGTTTTTGTTCGGCAGGATTTTTCCTTGATAATCCGGCGGAACATAGCCGACTGCCCGCCAGGAAACTAAAAATTCCGGAGCAGCCTGGGCAAAAATAACAGCAGAAAGCAGAAAGTAAAAAGTAAAAAGTAGAATTGTGAAAGTAATTGATAATTTCATTTTTTTGTTTTGTTTTCCGTGAAAGTGGCGATTAAAGCGGCAGTGCGCGCCGGCAAACTATTTAAAAGCGGAATAAGCTCTAAGCCGCTTCCCCACAAAAACCATTTAATGCCCACTCCTTTCATTATAAGCCAAAAAATAAGGATGCCGGAAATTATCAAGCCGTAAAACCAAGCGATTAGCGGCAGAGCCAGGCCGATTATCGGTATGGCTACTCCTAAAGCGGCTAAAATATCCGCAACATCGGCGCTTAATGTCAACATCAGCATTAGGATAAAATCCACGGTATTTAATTCGGGTTTCTTTTCCATTATTTTTGTTGTTGCTCTAATATCTGTTCCGGTTTGGTGGTTACGATTTTATCTTCCAGATAAGAAGCAATGACTTGAATGGCAACGTGGTTTAGGCCGGCAAAAAACAGCCCTTCTCCGATTTTTGCTTCCAACAGCAGGCTTTTCTCGCCCTCGGTTAAATTAAAGGTTTTGGCAACCAAATCCACCATTGCCGGCGATTGTTTAAGAAGAAGCTGTAAGGAAGAGTTGGTGATAATTGGCCGGCCATAAGAAGATTTTAAAAAGTCCTCCACGTCTTGGGTAATAGTGGTAATGCCCAAAAAATATTTTCTGGCGCGTTTTACCAATCCAAAAAGGAAAGTGGCGCCGTCTTCGTATTTCATCAGGACCCAGGCCTCGTCAATCACCAGCACCCGTTTTTTGAGCTGGGCGCGGATTAAGCTCCAGATAAAATTCAGCACGATATACATCGCGATCGGCCGCAGTTCGTCTTCCAAATCGCGGATGGAAAAAACAATCAGCCGGTTTTTGATGTCTACATTGGTCGGCTGGTTGGTAAAGCCGGCGTAACTGCCTTGGGTGTATTTATAAAGCCGCTCCGCCAGCCCCCGGCCGCCTTCCATGTTTTCCAAAACTTTTTGCAAATATCAAAGAGATGTTGGAGTTGAACACGGTGCTATTATTTCAAGGCAAAGTATCGGAGCGAGAAGGGGATCATAGTGTGCTCATCGACAAAGTGGTCAATCTCGATCATCGAGCAAACCAAGTGATTCTCTAATTCCAAATATACATATCCAGTATGATTGACTATGCAAACTATGATTGCTAAAATGACAACGTTGAAAAGTATTCACCAAAGTAGGATAGATGAAAATGGCGACCTAATTGTCGAAAGTTCGAAATTCAAAAAAGAAAAGAAGAAATTA
>Ga0209541_10001778_pt1 | contig 42104 bp, 43 predicted proteins | sample RifCSPlowO2_01_FD_184027 | JGI IMG/M metagenome (GOLD analysis project Ga0209541, IMG submission 184027) | Groundwater microbial communities from Rifle, Colorado - Rifle CSP2_plank lowO2_0.1 (SPAdes) (version 2) | ecosystem: Environmental > Aquatic > Deep subsurface > Groundwater | place...
GATCGAGTCACGAAACTACTCAATCACCGTCCGAGGAAAAAACTAGGCTATTTAACACCTTTTGAGACATTTCATTGCACTTCATTCTAGAACCTAGGTCCTTTGTATTTCATCAGACATTAGGTGTCTGATAAAAAATTACAATACATCCGTATCTTCGAGCCGGTGGTAACTATTGGCCTGTTCTTGTTCTTCAATAATATGCGCGGTCATACCCACGATGCGAGAGAGAACAAAAAGTGCCTTACCCACCCGTGTCTTAAACCCAAGCGCAAGCAGTCCGGCGGCCAAAGCCCCATCGATGTTTAATGGCAATTTTTTTCCTTTACGCGACTCCAAAACTTTTTCGATTGCGTATGCTTTTTCAAAATATTTAAGATTAAGACCAAATTCTTTGGCTTTTGAATAAATAATTGTTGCTCTCGGGTCTTCATCTTTATATATTTTGTGGCCAAAACCGGCAATGGGCTTTTTGTTTTTTTCACTTCTGGCCACAATATCTTCTGGTTTATCGTTTGAAATAAGTAATTCCGCGCATTCTTCTGCCGCACCACCGTGACGCTCACCGACAGATAGTATGCCGGCAGCAAGAGCCACGTGCATCGGGTTACCAGTAGAGGCGGAAACTCGCGGAACAAAAATGGACGGTGCTTCAATGCCATTCTCGATTGAAGAAACTAGCAACGCGTTAAGAAATTGTTCCTCTTTTTTTGAAGGAAATGTTCCTCGTATCAATAAAAAGATACACTCTACGAAAGAATGCTTCTCTATAAGCTCACTAAGCGCAACACCCCGAATTGTGTGTTCGCCATCTCTTTTTTTACTTATATTGGTTTTAAATTTCATTGCAATAGTTTTTTTAGTATGATTGGTATTTCCTCCGGAGTTTCAACGATGTGGGCTCCGGCTTCCTTTAGTGCGTTTATCTTTGATGAATACGATCCCCTACCTTGATTTACGATAGCACCGGCATGCCCTAGTACTGTACCTTGCGGAAGCTTTTCTGAAAAGTGTCCGACGATGAGGGCGACAACGGGCTTTGTAACACGCCCGGCACGCATTGCTTCGGCCAAAGCCTCTTCGTATGTACCACCGATTTCCCCAAATACCACAAGGGCTTCGGTTTGCCGGTCAACTTCAAATAACAATGCGATGTCCACAAAAGTTGCGCCGATAAGCAGGTCTCCGCCGATACCGACAACTGCACTCTGGCCCAAACCCTTTTCGCTTAATATCCGCGAAATTTCTGCTGTCATACCGCCACTTTTGGAAATAAGACCAACGCTACCTTGAGTAAATATCTTATTCGCCGAACCAGAACTGCCGATGCTTCCTATTTTTCCCTTGTTAGGCGAAATAATTCCGACCGAACTCGGACCAATTATGGTAATATTTTTTCTCTTCGCGAGCGCGATAAGTCGAGCAACGTCAAAGACCGGCACATGTTCGGTTAGAATATTGACAAGCGGAATATTTGATTCAATGGCCTCGCTCGTAGCTGAATAAACAAATGGGGCCGGCACAACTATTAAACTTGCGTTTATTTCCGGAAATTTATTTGTTGCTTCCTTCACGCTATTAAAAACCGGAACGCCATCTTCGGTAACCGTTCCACCCTTCCCGGGTGTAACACCGGCCACAACTTTCGTTCCATACTCAATCATTTCCTTTGTCGCTCGCGCTCCTTCTTTGCCGGTTATACCCTGCACGAGTACAACGGTTTTTTTATCGACTAAAATGGCCATCCCGATAGTGGTTTAGAATAAATAATATCTAGGCACTGCATAAAGCCGAAGGCGTATTCTTTCATTGTAAATTCAGTAATCATCGTACGTAATAGTGAACCACTATCGGGACTCATCCTATTTTTTGCATTAACTTTTTAGCCGAATCTGCCATCGATATTTCCGGACCAAAAACGGTAATGTTATATCCCTCGTCGTGAGCCACCTTACGTAACATCTCCTTCGCTTCTTCTGCGCGCGGACCATCCCTTCTGATAACAATGGGAAATGTCGGCTTGGGTGTCACTTTTCGTAGTCCCGCAACAAAACCGGCCATGGTTTCGTAAATATCTGTAAAATTTGCCGTTCCCCCCACAACCCACGCTCCGCGAAGTCCGGGTCGTGAAAGAACGGAGAGGGTTATTTCCTCTACAACAGAAGCGGGCGGATTTCCAGAATACTCAACGTAGTTGGCCGGATGCCCCCCGGAACGCACCAATGTATCGATATTAAGCATTGAAGCTCCGCCCCCCGAGGCGATAACGGCAATATCTCCACCAAGATCAAGCATGGGCCGCTTCTTCGGATCAACCACCGCATCATCAAGAATGATTTTTGCATCAACCGCAATTAATTTGCCTTCTTTCGTTTTCGCTAAGGGATTAATTTCCGCAAGCAACACCTTATCTTGTATAAAAAGTGTCCAAAGTTTCTGCGCAACTGCAACTAATTCATCTTTTTCTACTATTGCATAATTTTGAAAAAAAGAAGAGAAGACACTCATTTGATCCTCTTGTAATATATCAAGTTCGAGCGATTCGGCACAGTCCACTCCAGTGCCACCCTTATCCGAAAACAGAAATACGGGTGATTGCGTATCAGTGCTATATGTAATTGCCAAGTAATACTCGGAAACAATATTCAAGCGTGGTTCAACAAGCAATTCGGTCACTTCCTCGCCTGCAATTTTACTATGCAATAATTTTTTTATAGCTTCGGATAATTCCGCTTGAGTACCGGCGATACTAATACCGCCTTGAGCTAAGCGATTCCCCGAAGTAATTTGTGCTTTAACGATAACTGGGAACGGTAAATTGACCGTACTATTCTCTAGCAACAAAACACCCTCTGGTATAGAAATATCATATTGCTTAAATAACTCTTTCCCTTGATGCTCAGTCAGTTTCATTATGATAGTACCTAAGTAAACATGCCTAGTATACCTAAAGTATCGGCTTGGTAGCAACGAAAAAGGTGGTGCGGAGATTGCTCTCACGCACCACCCGTTTTTGCCCACCAAGATCTAGTTTTCCCTCTGCGCCATCTTCCCGATCTCGGTCCGTGCAGTCTCGAGACGAGACTGCCTAATCTCCTCAATGGTTTCGAGGAATGTACGTCCTTTTCGTGGCCGATACACGGTAACGTCGAAAGAATTGAACGACTGGTGGGTTACCTTCAAGACGAAGTGCGGGGCATGTCCGCAAAGTCTAACAAACTCCACCGCTTGGCCTACCGTCACCTTAGAGAACTGGCTTGAACCAAGAAACCAAGATGACATCGGGTTCAACAATGCTCTCCACTTCGACACCCCCAGGGAGTAGAGTTCGTCACCAGCTAGATTTAGGACCGTGAAGCATTCCTCCCCCGCACCTTTTTGTTTCGCACAAAGAAATGCTCCGGCTATGGTGAACGAAGACCTATGCTCGAGCAGTTCCGGTTCCGGCAACTTCACTCCCACTTCACACACCCAATCTGGCGAGAGGTATCGCGAAAGAAACGGGAACTCCTCGCACAGGGCCTGGTACTTCTCTCTGTTCATCTCAATCCTCCAGTGACATCACGTCACGAAAACACCGTGGCATCACGCCATGGTGCTGGAGACTATCTGCTTCACATTCTATACTACCTTTGATTTTTTGTCAACCAGTTCCCACGAAAGCGGAGTACCGCGCTCGATGTCGGCTTTTGCGCGATAACCCAGTACCTCTTCGAAGTATTTTGACTCGAGGCCGGCGGCGGGACGAATAACTCGAACATTTTTTCGATTAAACTTCTCCCCCTTTTTCATATCACGCACTACGAAAATAGAGCGACGCAAATATTTGTAGTTTTTTTCTTCTTCGCATGAAGGCCCATAATGAACTTTGCCCAGTATCTTTTCTTTTTCGCGAATACGCCTGACCATTTCTTTAAATTCTTGAGGTTCAATGGAAAAGCGCGCGTCATGCCCGCCAAGCGCACGGTCAAGAATCAAATGTTTCTCAACAATGTTTGCTCCCGCGACTACCGCGTCAACTACTTGGTCTATGCCGGCGTTATTGTCGGAAAAACCGCTTACTACACCGAAACGCTCGGCCACGTCCCGGATAGTGTTAAGGTTCATATACCTCGCTTGCGGATTATCAGTATATGTCGTTACACAGTGCAAAATGGCAAGGTCTTTCACTCCTCCGTCACGCAGGGTTTTCACAGAAAGCTCGACTTCGGCCAAATCGGCAAAACCAATTGACATAATAACCGGCTTGCCCGTCCTCGCTATTTTTTTCAAAAGCGGGATATGCGTAGATTCATAAGAGGCCACCTTAAAACATGGCACGTTCATCTTCTCCAGAAAATCAACCGCCGTCTCGTCAAAGGGAGTGGAAAAGAGGGTGATGCCAATTTTGTCCGCAAGTTGTTTCAACTTTGGCTGCCATTCCCACGGGGTGTATGCGGTTTCGTATAGCGCGTGAAGATTACTTTTCTTCCAAGAACCGGGCGTATCCTTTCCGCCGATGTAAAACCATTTCTTGTCAGAATCTATGGTCATAGTGTCGGCGGTATATGTCTGCAATTTAACCGCATCCGCTCCTGCCTTTTTAGCCGCCTTTACCAGCGCAACCGATTCTTCGTATTTCTGGTGATGATTACAAGATACCTCGGCAATGACAAAAGTGGGATGGCCCACTCCTATTTTTCTTTTCGCAATGGTTATCTCTTTCATATCTTTATTATTATGTACAACAGTGTATTATATACCGCCGAAAATTAGCTTACGAATTAATTCCTAAAGCTCCACGCCACAAAACTAGTCGGGTTAAATGGTGAAATACCAATCATCCTTTTTTCTGCTTGCAAAATTCTTATCTTTTTTTCTTTTTCCAAGCGTAATAGCGTAGTCCACGAGTCTCGATTATAGTCATTTAGTTCGGCATACTTGCGACACTGCATATCCATGCCAGTATTGTCATAAAATTGAATTGGCTCGAAATGTAATATTGCCTTAGGTTTATTTTTAAGCGAACTTAAATTTTTATACAATAAGTCGCCTACTTTGGGTAACTGCTCGACAGAGTGGTTCGTAACCACAACATAATCATCCAAACCTTCGGTGATTTTCGCATAATCACCATTTTTATAATAATCGAATTTTTCAAACCTGACAGGAATATTGTTTTCTTCGGCAATTGTATTACCATAACGAACAGCGTTTGGGGATATTTCACCGCCTACGCATTCCCGAAGAGACAGGAGCGAGACGTATCTAAACAGGTCGCGACCATTGCCACAACCGAGTTCCACAATAGAATGAAATCGTATTTTTTTCTTCATTTCAAACAAGAAGTGGTCTACTAACGCGTCCTTTATGTGAAGGGCGATGTCGAGGTCACCATAGAAAAAATTATCTTGAATGGAGAGAAGCGCTTTTTTGATATCGGTACCGTAAATCGCTTTGGCTTTTCCAACCTCATGATTCATTTTCCTATCAAGTTCACCGTAAAATTCCATAACACTGCCAAGCGAGCACGAGAGATGCGTGGATTTTTTAAACCGTTTCCATTCACGCAGGAGATATGCGTACCAGTTTTTGTCATATTCGTCAGCAATGGCCTTGCTACTGCGAGATTTCTTTTTCCAATTTCCATAACCTAATATTCTGTTCGGCCACGGCGAAAGACTGAAGGATTCCAACATGCTACACGTCTTAAGGATATGAGTGCTTTGCTTTTTCACTGATTAGGTTTCTTTTTGATTTTAATAATATACGTATTGTTGTTATACCTGAAAAACGCCGGGTAGCGTTCGTTGTCGACTACACGCAGTAGATTAAACTGCTCGGCGATTGATTTGGTCACATCAAGCTCACTGTCTTTAGCAGTACGTTTTGGGTAAAATGATTCTTCCCCTGTTTGAGCGCGACCATGCAGGTTTTGGATATTTTCAACAAAAGCAATTGCGAGTTCTATGGTTTTTGTCCCCTGCACCACCCGCAGTTCATCAACCAGTTCGTGTCCTTCAAAATGCATATTGTCTTCTACATATATGTATCCGGCATCAACCTTATCCTCGGCCTCAAATAGTGTTATGGGGATATCATTTTTATCTTCCAGGATTTGCCAGGTTAGCGGCGACCAGCCCTTGCCTTGTGGCAATGCACTTTCGTGCACAACAAGATTGTATTTATTTCGAAGGCGTATTTCTTTTGGTACGATTTTTTCACAGCTAAGCAAAAAGCATATATCACCCATTGGAATCGCTTCAGCGACGTGTAAGATTGTTACCGTATGGCCAAGAGCTTGCAAACGCTTTTCTAAGTCTTGTGCGTAGGGAAAGATCCAACTATTCGGATTATCTAAGAGAAGCGTGATAATCATGGCGTCCTTCGATAAAGTACACAAAATGCTTCAGCAAGCGAAAGACCCGATTGCCCACCACGAACAGTAGCCAAAGCGCGGATATACTCGGTTGAGCGGGGGTGTGGGAAGGTGCGCATTTCGACGCCATAAGCCGAGAGAGCTTTCATTTTCTTACCAAACTCTTTTTCACTCACCCGGACGAATAAATTTGGTCGAAATACTTCAGGGAGAATAAAGTTCCATTCGGTCGAAGAAGGCACTTCAAAGACACGGGTCTCAAGCACGGAGGAGCTTTTTGTAGGACGAGCGGCGGTCATGGATGATTCAACCGTCTTGCGATGGTCAAGATTCAGATCGGTTGGACTGTGGGTATAGATAAGTTCCGGAGAATATTCTCGGAGTACTTTCTCTATTGCGTGATTGATAGATAAAAGCGGTACCGTATCGAACTGTTGATCAGGTAACCCAGCAAGAGTAACATGCTTCACTCCGAGTATTTTGTTTGCCACAATGGCTGATTTTTTCAACTGCTCGAGGGCTTTCTTTTTTTCAGATACTGATATGTCGGCGCGAGATGTCACCCCTTCACCCAAAATTAGCACGCGTACTTCGTCTCCTTCGCTTGTGTGTCGTGCTATGGTGGCGCCCGCTCCGAGTACCTCATCGTCGGGATGTGCCGCTACGACCAATACTTTTTTGTTTTTCATAAAGTTACGAAATACGAATTATTACAAATATACTAATTGGGCTCATGGGGTTACGAATTACGAATAAGTACGAATATACAGATGGGCTCATGGCTACTTTTTTGGTTTAGTGAATGTGGCTTTGGCGGTAACTATTTGGTCATCTAGCTTGGCTTGCGTAAATTCTACCAGATATTCACCGTGACGGGTAAAAGCATGAGGGTACCCTTCTGCGTCAAGCATACGTATAAAATCATATAACTGCCGGGGAGTAAGATTAGTTGGGATAGCACTTTCTTCGGGAGAGCGGCGCTTAAAAATAACAGGTGTGCCGATTTGAGCTTTTGGTTTTAATTTTTTGGCAATAATTTCTTTGGCCATAGAAAAACAAAGTGCGGAAAGTTTTTCAAATAATTCCTGCGCGGAACCCTTCGATAAATCGAGTGGCTTTTTTAGGTATACTGGTCCGGTATCAAGCCCTGCTTCGAGCTTGATGGCGGATACTTTGGTTTTATAAACTCCTCGTACGATTAAATTCTGCATAGGACTTCCCCCACGACCAAAGGGCAAGTCGGTCATGTGAAAAAGAATACAGTTAAAGTTTTCAAAGATATCGGCTGGTATGAGCCACGACCAGTGCGGAAAAAAAACGTATGCCGGATCGAGCTTCCGTAAGCGTTCGTAGGTCAAATCTTCTTTGCGCTCTATGAGCACTTTGCGATAGCCACTCGGTGGCTTCCAGCCCTTGAAACGCTTGATATTCCAAGGCCTAATGGTTGCAATGACTATAGTTTGAAGTGCCATACAATTAACTTGTAGCCTATAACAAAATATTTTACTCGTCAATAGTGCGTAGTGACTATCAGTATGCGCTATTGATACATATACGTACCGTTAACAATCTTTTTGATACCCTGCTTTTCCCGTTCCATTTGCGACAAAAGCCCCGGGCTGGCGTAGGCTTCCGCAATTTTAGGTTTCCAATACAAGGTATCGGCTTCTTCCAAAATCGATTCTGCATCAATGAATGTGATTGATAGTTTTTTCACCTCTTTCGATAGTGGTGCATGTTCGTACATAACCCGCACGCGAGGGAGATGCCAACGGTTAGTAATTATAACTACTTCGCCGATATTATACCGTCCTACAAAGTCTGGCAAAACTTGAAGTTGCTGGTAAGTGGTGCCGGTTTTGTCTTCGATAAGTACGCTCTGTTTTGGTACGCCGAGTGCCAGTAATTCTTTTTTCATCATACTGGCAATAGTGATATCTTGCGACAAAACTGTATCGAGTTGACCACGCCCACCGGAAACAATAATCAATCTGTCGGGATTTTTCTTGTACCATTCGTACGCTGCAAGCACGCGCCAGCGGTCGCACGTCTCGCCGGAAAGTTTACTTCCTTTGCCAAAATCTACTGTGTGCCACTGCCCGCGTTCATCTTGCACAAGCATGCCACCGAGTACAAAAAGTATTTTCATGGGGATTACGGAGTACAGATTATTACTAATACACTAATGGGCTCATGGGGTTACAAGTAACCCTTCGTATATTCGTACTCATTCGTAGTTGATAACCTCTTTAAATTTAGCAAGCAACACGTGATCAACAAAAGAATTCTCGTATTTGAAATGTTTTTTCTTTCTCCCCTCTTCCACAAAACCTTGTTTCAAGAATGCTTTTATAGAACCGATATTATTTTCGTATGCGCCAGCCGTTACCTTGCGTAACCCAAGCTCATCGAATGCGTAATTAGTAACAAGGCCAATAGCTTCCGTGGCATATCCCTTGCCCCATGAACTCTTATCTCCAATCATAAGCCCGATATCACCTGTCTTATGATTCCAATCAATCGGACCAAGCTTGATATTTCCGATATGTTTCTCACTGTCACGACGAACTATAGCAAAAAAATGGTTGTTTGGGTTTGTGATTATTTCCTCAATATACTTTCGGAGAGATTCTGTACTATGAGTAGAAAATCTACTTTCAAGATACTGGTTCACCTCTGGATCATTCAGCCAACCAACGTAGGCGTTTGTGGCGTCTGAAGAAATGATCGGCCGAAGAAAAATATCTTTGCCCTCTAGTGGTGATGTTTTCATTTTTACTATTTACAATTTAATTTTTTATATTGGCCGCACGGGTAGCCCAGAATTAAAAAGAAATGATTTAACCTGACTAAGATTCGAGTCCGAAAAATGAAAGATGGATGAAGCGGCTACCGCTTGGGTATGTGTTGACTCTAGAACATCGGCTAAATGCTGTCGGTTTCCTGCTCCGCCGTTTGCTATAACTGGGATGGTAACTGCCGAAGCCACCGCTCGAACAAGTGGGAGGTCGTACCCGGCCATCGTGCCCTCTTTATCAATTGAAGTAAGCAAAATCTCGCCGGCACCCAACCTTGTCACCTCCCTTGCCCACTCGACCGCGTCACGACCGGTTTGTCTCGTACCACGCTCGGTGTACACTTCATAATTTCCTTGCGCATTCTTGCGCACATCGATAGACACAATTATACATTGATTACCAAACATTTCGGCCGCTTCCTTTATGAATTCTGGATTTTCGAGAGCGTATGAGTTAACGGACACCTTATCCGCACCGGCGCTTAAGAGTTCTTTTATATCTGAAAGTGTTCGCACTCCACCGCCTGCGGTAAGCGGTACAAAACAGTTTTGTGCAACATCACGTAGGGTATCCAAGAGAAATGCGCGACCTTCGTGGCTAGCACTGATATCAAGAAATACTAATTCATCGGCATCTTGAGAATCATACACGCGCGCGGTGGTAGCAGGATATCCAACGTCGCGTTCGCCACCCGCACCAAACTGAATCGGCTTTACCATTCGGCCGTTTTTCAAAAGTAACACCGGTATGATTCTGCTTCGTAACATAGATTACGGATTCCAGTCCCATAACTTCATGTCCCACAACGGCTCATCTCGTTTTTCGTTCGCGAAATCATGCACGTATGGCGGGATGGCTTGGGCTACTGCGATGCGCCTCCATTCCGCTTCGTCCATGTCGAGAATTTTGAGAATATAATCGAGACTTTCCGGTCGTTTGCCTTCGTATTTTTCGATGAGTTTTTTGGCCTCTTCGCGTGTCATGCGGCCATTTCTTATATCAATACTGGTCAGATGTGTGGTACGAGCATAACCACGTTTAATAAACTTTATGTAATCGCGTGCGCCTTGCAACTGGTATTCAATTTTTTCATAGGGATACTGCGGTGCTACTCCTTCCACCTGATCTCCTTGCCAACCGAGTTCTTTGTGGATTATTTCGTAATTCGTGCGCACATCCCATGGAATATACGAGCCCAAACAAACTGAACGCACGCCGAGCGACTTAAGGTCTCGTACGTTTGGATATCGGTACGGCTCGAGGTCACGAAGCGTTACTTCTCCACCAAGAAATCCGACCATATCTTCGGCGGTAATACCGAGGTCTACAAACCGGTGAAATCTTCGTTCGTCCACCTCTTCCGTATCTTCATAGGAATAATAAGCGGTGTACTCCGCCGATGACTCACCCCACAGTACGAATGGGACTTTAAAATTGAGCGCCACACGCATGGGGTAGGCAAATGTTCCAGTATGTGCATGCCAGTCGAAATCGCCCTTGCGCCGAAGCGACTCTCGCATGAGTTTGCGTACTATTTTCCAATCGGTTCTGAATTTCAAAAAATCGACACCAAGTTTTCGTTGTGTGCGTTCATTGTTTTCAATAGTTTTTGGTCGGTAGAAACCGTGGTCAAACGACACCACCAGTGGTTTTAGTCCAAGTTCCGCCACCACATACCAGAGAGTAAAGGTGCTGTCCTTGCCACCAGAGAACGGCAGAACGCAATCGTAATCGCTCTTACCTTTATACTGTGCCGCTAGCTCGCGTAGTTCACTTTTCCTCGCATTCCAATCAATCTTCTCTTTTTTAAATTCGTGCTGACGGCAAATATTGCACACACCCTCGCCGTCAAATTGGATGGTCTCGTGCGTCTCGGTCGAGGTGCAACGCGTACAGCGCCACAGGTTATTTAAAATGTGCGTATTCAAAAAATCTGTTTGCATTATTTGTTTATGCTAGCACAACTATTTATTCGCTGTCATGTTGACAACATACGTACTGCGTGCTAGGTTACCGGTCGAGGGAGATTTTTCAACAACGAAATAAAGGAGGTGGCTCTTGGCCACAATCTGGACCGCTTGCAAAGACCGTGGCTCACACAACAATGTGGAGCCGGTAGCACTCGAACTTGTCCGTCGTGGACACAACGTTATCCGCATCGCCTCGGGGCGAGCGGCGGAAAGCTATGCAAGGGCGGGAACTCCCCATCTTTCGCACTTTTCCGCTCATGAGATTGTGAAGGCTCTGTCACTCCCCGATCTGCTTTTCACTGGCATGAGCGTGGGCGACGATGCCGGACGTGATCTCATTCCGCTTATCCTGAACACTGTTCCAATCGTGGCACAGCAAGACTGGTGGGGTGGGGTGCTCAAGACCGACTGGAGTGCTCGAGAGTTCCGACCGGATTGCATTTTCGTCAACGATCAAGCGGGAAAGGAGATTGTCCTCGCCAACTGGCTGGATATGTGCGATGAAGAAGTGCGCGCGCTCGGTTATCCGTTCTACGACGAATTTGCTCGAACCGACGTGGAGAAAGTCTGTGCGGAGACTCGAGTAAAGCTCGGCATTCCGGAAAATGCACGAGTGGTGTTCTTCGCTGGCTCATGTGCCAGACCTGAAGCGCATGCCGTAATTTCCGAGGGAGAAATCCTGTCGGAAGTGCTCACGGCGCTTGAAGATCCCAGGATTGAGAAAGAAGAGTTCGTACTCATCGTGCGTCCTCACCCCGGACTTGGCAACCTTGTTCCCGACGAGAAGGATGGCTGGGATGCGGCACTCAAGCAGTATCGAGGCAAGCTTGTTGACTCGAGTGGCTGTACGACGAACGAAGTCACTGCTACGGCCGATGTGGTTGTTTCTATGACTTCAAGTGTCCTGGTCGAAGCGGCACTCATGCGCAAGCAGGTGGTGTCTGTGCTCTACCCGATCATGAAGGAGCGTTTCATCATGGAGGTTGGTGGGGCCATGACCGAGTTCCCTCTGGCCGAACTCGGTTGCTGCGTGACAGCGACCAATCGGAGTGAAATTACTGCCAAAATTGACTTGGCTCTGGCATGTAAACTTGATCTGCGTTCCGCTCAAGAGGAACACTTGCGCGCTGATGGTGGCAACACCGCCCGCGTGACCGACTTCCTCGAATCGCTCATTCTCTAGTCTCCGTCCCCATCCGCAAGCTTGCGGATGGGGACTTTTTTATTACAACTATAAATAATGATCGCTCGCCATAAATATGTCGATCGTGTATAATTGGTGGGATGGGAAAAATTGAAGATATTGTAAAGATAAGTAGCCGCAAGGAGTTTATTAAAAACGCCATTTTGGCTTCGGTCCAAATTACCAATATGTTGGCTATAACCGTAGTAGCCCCGAACATAGTCGGACTGCTCGGAAAGATGGGTCTACTCCCCCGCGATGGAAGATATGCCATCAAAAGATCGCTCGGGCGATTATTGGACTCCGGGCATATTAAACACGAATCAAAGGACGGAAAGAGATATTTTGTGTTGACGGACAAGGGACAAGCCAGCTTGCTCCGTCTTCAAGCCAAACATTTTCAACTACCAAAACCGAAGCGTTGGGACAAAAAGTTCCGTATTTTGATATTTGATGTACAGGAAAAACGCAGATATAAACGAGATCGTTTCCGAATGATGTTGCGTCAGCTGGGATTTAAGAATCTTCAAAAAAGCGCATGGGTCTATCCGTACGATTGCGAAGATGCTATTCAAATACTCAAAACTGATCTTGGGGTGGGGAAGGATGTCATTTATCTCGTAACTGGCGACATCGAAAATAAGGAAAAAATTGCAAAAATGTTCGATCTAAAAATTTAATCGACCTTCGAATCGTTGTTTGTTGTACTCGTCATAAATATGTCGTACGACATATTTATGACGAGTACAACCAATCGACCAAACAAACAACTACGTTACGAACTTCACGAGACTTTTTATCTTGTCGACCAATGAAAAATCAGAAATTTCTTTTGGTTCGTGGATAAACACGTCGAATCCTTTTTTGTTGTAGCGCGGGACCAAATGCCAATGTACGTGTTTTATTTCGTCCATATACACCAAGTACACCTTGCTAATTTTAAGCGCTGAAAGCATTGCATTACGAATCGTGCCCACCACGTTCATAAGATGATCGTACTCCTCAACCGAAAGTAGGTGCAGATCCGGCACGTCTTTTTTCCAAACCACCACGACATGCCCCCTTGTGATAGGGTAACGCGCCAAACATGCGTACAGCAAATCATCTTGGTAAATAATCGCTTTGGAATTCGGTGTGGGTAAAGATGTATGCATATACAACTAAGATTATATACGAAGAAAGTTCTCCAAAAGAGCGAGACCTGCGTGTTGGCTTTTTTCCGGATGGAATTGCACGCCAAAAATGTTTTCTTTTTCGATTATTGAAACAAATTGTTCGCCGTAATCTGTCGTACCCGCGATGACACTTTCATCTTTTGGCACCAGATTATAACTGTGCACAAAATAAAAGATTGGATTTTTTATCCCCTTGCATAAACGGGAATTCGCGACAGGAACCACATCGTTCCATCCAATATGAGGCACGCGAAGCTTACTTTCATCCACGTTAAATCTTCTGGTAATCCCCGGAATAAGTCCGAGTCCCTCGTGTGTTCCGCCTTCTTCTCCCCTTGTTGCAAGCAGTTGCATACCGAGACAGATGCCCAAGAAAGGTTTTTTTTCTTCCGTTACTGCTCTACGCAGTGGCTCAATTAGGCCGGCGGTTTTTAAGTTTTGCATGGCCACACCAAATGAACCGACACCGGGTAAGATAATGTGGCTTGCCAGCTTTATGTCATCTGGATTGGACGAGACGATTGACTCTTTACCGAGCGCCGAAAGAGCGTTTGCTACCGAGCCGGTATTTCCTATTTGTGAATCGACAATAACAATCATGCTTTGCCAAATTTCTTATCTTCCCCGAGAGATTTCTTCATTCCTTCATTTCTCTTAATATCACTGTTAATAGAAAGTAATTCCGGTCGAGCATGCAATAGTTGCATAGTATCTTCCATGGAGAACGTGGGATTAGTTGGATAGAGGGAGTTTAGAATCTGCGTAATAAGCTCTAGGTCTCGCGGTTCGTCAACAGTCAAACGAAAAGCGGATAAGTCTACGGGATGGGCAACATTGGTGGTAGAAAAAAATTCGGGATGATTTCGTATGTAGGGGGTAACATGCTCGCGTTCGGAAGGTAATTTTCCTTCGCGCCAGGCTCGCTCAAGTGCCGTAAAGGAAAACACCTCTACGTCCATACCGTCGGGATAGGTCGGTGGATTGATATTTGAAACATAGTGATGCTTCCCTTTTCCCCGCACAAACCGCTCCACCACCATATCAACAATACGCGAGTCCATAAGCGGACAGTCGGCAGTAATACGCACGATAGTATCGGCACCACATTTCTTTGCCGCTTGGTAGTAACGGTCAAGCACGTCTTGTTCACTTCCGCGATAAACGAGTCGGCCGAGTGAAGTTGTCAGTTCTGCCACAGCGTCGTCGTTTGGCGAATCAGTTGTCGCCACTATTACATTGTCTATTGTTTTGCACATTGCGAGACGCAAAAATAAATGTTCGAGTAATGTCTTCCCGCACACCTCTTTGAGTACTTTGTCGGGCAAACGTGTGGCCCCCATTCTCGCTTGGATAATAACGACAATCATTCCCTTAGCGCACTTTAAAGATGTCACTAATTAGACCACCTTCGAGTTTCTGTTCCAGCCTATTGCGACGAATAACCTCGCCAAGCAGAGGAATAATCTCCTTGTATGCAACAATGGTTTTGTCTAAATCCTTTTTGGTGTGACTATAGCTCATATTGTGTTGACCGTACCAAAGTATGTTCCGTCGAAGCAGTTCTTGCTGGATATATGTTTTGATATGCAGGGGAGAATATTTTTTTGTACCTTTTATAGAAAATACCTGCCAACATGGTTTCCCAACCACAGACAGTGTCTCTTCCATGTTTTCCTTTTCGATCAGTGCATTCACCGTTCCTTGTAACCGTGCGCCATTCGTCCAGATTGTTTTTGTTACCGGTTTTGTTTCCATTTCTTTTATAGTGGCAATAGCGGCGGCGATAGAAAGCGTTTCGGAGCTAAATGTAAAGGAATAGAAAATGTCTTTCACTTTTTCCATATATTCTCGCTTGCCCACAAGTGCAGAAATGGGCATACCATTCGACATGGATTTTCCAAAAGTTGATAGATCGGGCGTAACACCAAATAGTTTTTGTGCGCCTCCAATATGAAAACGAAAGCCTGTTATGATTTCGTCAAAAATAAAGAGCGCGCCATACTTGTGTGCAAGACGTTTAGCGCCCTCGAGAAACCCCGTCTCTGGCTCTATATAGTTCATCGGTTCCATAATTACTGCCGCACACTTGTACCGCTTGAGGATTTTTTCGAGCGAGTCGAGATCGTTATATTTGAATAGATGCGTCATCTTACACACCGTGCCCGGTACACCTAGGTTTCTTGTGGTTGCACCAATATACCAGTCATGCCAGCCATGGTAGCCACAAGCGGCCACATGATCTCGTCCGGTCACTGCACGCGCCAAACGAATAGCGCCGGTAGTGGCATCAGAACCATTCTTGGCAAAACGCACCATTTCAGCCGAGGGAATGTGTTTGATGAGGAGCTGTGACAAATCATATTCAAGTGTGCTAGAAAGTGAAAATGATATACCCTTTTTCATTTGCGCGGAAATAGCTTTATCTACCGCCGGATACTGGTATCCTAAAATAACGGCGAGTAGCGAGTTGATATAATCTATGTACTCATTACCGTCGATATCCCAGAGATGCGCGCCCTTGGCATTTTTAACATAAAGCGGGGCAACACCTTTTATCCATTGCATATAACTGCGCGAAAACATTTGAGAACCGAGCGGAATAATGCGCTGGGCCTTTTTTAAGAATGCGCTACTCTTTTGAGCTCGACTGCGTAATGATTTCTCTTTCATACAATGGTTACGAATTACGAATAGAACTTAGATATTTTTTGCTTTTTGCAATATTTTTACCACCCGTGTGGCAGAAGACAGCGGTTGCAATGGCGAAGTACCGCGCGCAATTGATTGGAAAAAATGCCTTAGTTCATCTTTAAACATAGCGTTCATGTCTAGAGAACCTTGATATATAGTACTTAGTTTCTTGGCATTTTCAAAGGTGATACGATTTGCCCGAATATCGAGCACTAAAGTCCCCTTGGTGGTAACCACCTCGATAACGTGAGAGGGTTTTGTGCGGACATAATCTCCAGATACAACACTATCAATTCCATTTTTATGTCTAAAGAAAAAATGAGCAATTTCGTCACTTTCTATCCCCAATGGGTGTAAACGACTTTTTGCTATGGTGGTCATAGAAATTGTTCCGACAAGCACCTCGAGATAATCAATGATATGACTTCCAGTATCCAAAGTAATACCACCGCCACGCCTAGACGCGGCATAAACTTTTTTGTACTTTGTGTGCAGTCTTGCCATGGGCAGATAGTATCCAAGCACAACTCGAACATAGAGTATCGATCCATATTTTTTCTTCCGTAACATATCGTGCAGTTTTTTCCAGCCACTATGAAATCGGAAATTGCACGCCACCATTACAGTTTTCTTTTTCTTGCGGACGAACAGTTCGAGCGAGCGCGTACCGGCAAGGTTAAATGAGAGTGGTTTTTCAATAAAGACGTGGGCATTATGAGTAAGCGCGCCACGAGCAGAGGATATATGCAATGCAGTCGGGTTACAGATGAAAACAATGTCGGGAGAAAAATCTGCGTACGCCAATTTTTCTGTATCAAAAAAAACCAATCGAGGAGAAACTTCCTTGAGTAGTTGTTTACGACGAATCACACTCGGCTCAACCACTGCAATAACATTCTGCCTAAGTGCTAACAAATTTTTTATATGTCGGGTACCGATAGAGCCCGCGCCGACGACTAATATGTTGTACTTTTTCATCGCAACTCCTGAATTATTGTTTCGAGCTCACACACCACCTTCTTTTGTTCGGCATGAGTAAGGTCGGCAAACATTGGAATAGATAATTCCCTCCGACCAAAATCTTCCGCCACCGGACACAATCCTTCCTTATAACCTAACTTTTTGTAATACGGGTGCAAATACACAGGAGGATAATGGACCTGCGTCCCAATGCCCCGCTCGCGCAGTTTCCGCATAATCTCGCCCCGTTTTGAAGCAACTGATTTGGGCAGGACTATCGGGTAGAGATGCCACGCAGACAACGTGCCAGGGGCCACGGAAGGTAACATGATTTTTTTGTTTTTAAAAAGTTTTGCGTAGCTTGTGGCCACACTGCGTCGTCGTTTCAAGAATAATTTAATACGTTTCATTTGACTAGCACCTAGACTTGACTGGATATCGGTCAGGCGGTAATTAAACCCAAGTTCAATCATATGATTAAATCCGTCGGGCGTTCGCTCTATTCCATGGCTACGCAAACGCTTCAGTCTGCGCGCATATTCGGCATTATTGGTCAGCACCGCTCCCCCTTCGCCGGTAGTTAAAATTTTGACCGGGTGGAAAGAGAATACTGCCATATCGCTTTTCAAGTTGCCCACTTTCACACCTTTATATTCGGCGCCGAGCGCGTGGCAGGCATCTTCTATTACAATAAGGTTGTGTTTTTGAGCAATCTTGTGAATGGTATCCATCTCGCACGGCGCTCCGGCATAATGTACAGGAACGATGGCTTTTGTTTTATTGGTGATGAGTCGCTCAATTTTTTTTTCGTCAATGTTGTATGTATCTGTTCTAATATCACAAAAAACCGGCGTACCGCCGAGCGCAAGCACCATGTTGGCTGTGGCGGCAAATGTATTTGCCGGAATAATAACTTCATCTCCTTTTGTAATACCCGCGGTAATGTAAGCAATGTGAAGCGCGACCGTGCCATTTGAAACGGCAATAGTATGGCGTGCTCCGGTAAATTTTTGCAATAATTGTTCAAACAGCAAAACAGCCGGACCTTGGGTGAGCCAGCCAGATTTTAGAGTGCGAGAAACTGCGACAACGTCGCTCGCGTCTATTGATTGCGTACCGTAGGGAATTATTTTACCGCCAACATTTTTCGCAGACTGTTTACGGTTAGCCATTTCTTATTTGTGTCACTAGTAAATTTAAACCGCGGCCTAAGGGCTTTGCCCCGCTCTTTGTAAAAATCATAACGCGCATGGCTGATGTGGCCGGAAATATGCGGTAGTACAACAAAGTAGTCTCCAAAATCATACGCGCGCATAGCTTCTTCTTCCGTTACAAGCACCTCATGTATTTTTTCTCCGGGACGTACTCCAATAACAGACACCTTCTTATCCGGAACAACGGCCTTAAAAAGGTCTATGAGTTTCATTGATGGTACCTTCGGAACGAACAGTTCTCCTCCGACCATATGTTCCAAAGCAAAAAGCACTAGTTGGAATGACGAATCGAGTGTAAGCCAGAAACGAGTCATTTCTTCGTGAGTAAGATGAGCCGGGCCATCAGGGGTTTTGAGTAAAGTTTCGACCACACTCCCGCGACTGCCAATCACGTTGCCATACCGCACCACACTAAAGTCAGTTTTACCCCGACTGTACACATTGCTTGCCACAAACAATTTTTCGGCGCACATTTTTGTGGCACCGTAGAGATTGATCGGTTCAGCGGCTTTGTCTGTAGAAATAAGCAACACTTTCGAAACTCCTGCTTCAATGGCGGCGGTAATAACGTTTTTACTTCCAAGAATATTCGTCTGAATGGCTTCGATAGGATTGTACTCGAGGGCGGGCACCTGTTTTAGCGCCGCCGCGTGAATGACAATATCCACGTCATGAAAGGCCATTCTCAAGCGGTCAATATCGCGCACATCGCCGAGGAAAAAACGCATCTGTTCTTTGTACGGGGCAAATTCCTTCTCCATGTGAAATTGCTTAAACTCATCTCGGGAGAGAATGATGAGCTTTTTCAATTTGAAATTTTCCAGAAGAAAGCGGGCAAAACCGGACCCGAAAGAGCCCGTCCCGCCGGTGATGAGTACTGTTTTATTGTGGAGTTTTTTGGCTTCCATAGATTAGGAGATAAAACCGCACGAAACCTTAGCACGGCCCATGATGACACAAATCATCGCCGAGTGCAAGAGATTCTGGATGGTGCTTATTATTTAACCCTAAAAATAGTCGAAAAGAAACCGATGGACATAATGAGAAATACACTAGCAAGAAATACGGCTGAAACGACCAAAAGCCACGACTGCCACAGTATCCAGCCCAAGATAAAGGTGGTGAGGAATAAAATGAACGGAAAACCAGCCACAAGCATAAAGAACTTGATTGGATTGTAGGAAACGGCCACGTCTACCATAATCTGCAGGGCGCGCAAAGAATCGCGGAAATGTTTCACTTTTGTTTTACCATGGCGTCTGGCGTAGGGAATCGGGATATAAGCCACGAAGTATCCCTTTAAGAAAAAAATGAGGGTAACGGAGGTGGAGAAAGAAAATCCTTTGGATAAATCCGGAAGCACTGGCAGTAATTTCTCGCGATTGATTACGCGAAATCCGGAATTGATGTCGGGAATACTCGTTCCAGCCACAAATTCCGCTATATACTTAAAAAATATCCTGAAGATACTTTTAGTGATACTTGACCAATAAGTCTGTCCCCTTCGTGCACCGATGGCCATATCAAAACCTTCGCCCGCCTTTTGCATCAGTTCTGGAATTTTGTCCGCCGGATAAGTTCCATCGGCATCTATGGTAAGTACATATTCAAAACGCGCAGTATGCACTCCGCGCTTTAAGCTAAAACCGTAACCCATATTCGACGAATTGCGCACAATCACGGCTCCGGCCTTGTTTGCGATACCACCCGTGCCGTCGGTGGATCCGTCATCAACCACAATAATCTCGTGTTCATATCCGGCAAGGTATTTTTGTATATCTGCTAGAACCACACCAATAACTTCCGCTTCGTTGTAGGCGGGAATAATGACTGAAACAGATTTTTTATTCATTGTATCCATCCCGATAGTGGTCTAACATTTAATAAAAAGTTGTCGCTGTATAAAGCCGGAGGCGGGTTCTTGGTTTGTGTGTTCTGTAATCATTGTACGTTGCGGTGGACCACTATCGGGACCATTTGTTATACCAGAGCTGAAAAGTAAGAAGTGTCCAAAGCTCCTTGCGATGATCTGCTCTCCGCTTGAGATGTCCGCGATAAAGATGTTCGACGATCTTTGGCTGAAAAATGCCCTGCTTTTCAAGATAACTCTTGGAAAAGAACTCTTCGCACAGGGGGCGTAGCTCTTTACGTAACCAGGCCGACACGGGCACGCCAAAACCTTTTTTCGGCCTATTTATGATGCCTGCCGGCAGACGTCCGGCCATCAGTTTTTTAAGTATATATTTCTCTTCGCTATTATGCAATTTAAAAGACGTTGGAAGATTAGCCGCGAACTCGACCACTCGGTAGTCCAAAAAGGGCGCGCGCATCTCTTGCGAAAAGGCCATGCTTGCTCTGTCGACCTTCACCATTACATCATCCATCAAGTACTGCTTGAGATAGAGATAGGAAAGCTTTTGGAAAAAGTCATTCGAGTAAATACCCGAGAGTCTTTCTCTGATAAGTTCGAGGGACAAATCTTTTGCGAGCGGGTGGAGCAGGAGTGCGCGTTTTTCGTCGGGACTAAACGAACCGCGCCAAAATAAATCTTGTATCAAGGGTTCTTCGTTTTGTCCGCGTAAAAAACGTTTGGCTTTAAATGGAAAACTGAAATAATCATCGCTGCTGGGTAAGCGGGAAACCAACCATGGAATAATATTCTTGCCGAGAATAGAAGGAAATCTTCTGTATATATTTTGAAGCTTATGCGCTCGAAAATTGGGATATCCTAAAAAAAGTTCATCGCCCCCATCTCCCCCAAGCGCAACTGTTACATGTTTACGACTAAACTGCGCGAGCAACATTGTCGGCAAAAGTGAAGCGTCCGCAAGCGGTTCATCGAAAAACGAAGCGGATTTCTCCACCATATCCAGCGCGCGTGTTATGGTCAGACGTTCTTCGTGGTGATACGAACCAATATGACCAGCTACCATACGAGCATAGGCCGATTCGTCGTAACTTTTTTCATCAAAAGCAATAGAAAAAGTGTTTATTGGGCGCTTGCTTGCCTTTTGGGCGTACCAAGCAATCGTACTTGAATCGAGACCGCCGGAAAGATAAACGCCAAGTGGCACATCAGAGACAAGGCGACTGGCGACCGCATCGCCAAGCAGTGTGTCAAGTTTTTTTATATTTTCCTGAAGTGTTTTTTCCGGTTTGTCTTCAAGGGTAATATCCCAGTAGCGCTTTATATCGTACGAACCATTTGCGAAACGAAGAAATGATCCTTCCTCAAGTTTATGGATATTTTCGTATATTGAGTACGGTGTTGGAACAAACTCGTAACCCAGATACAACGACAGCGCATCTTGATTGATGGAACGTTTAAAATCCGGGTATTTAAGCAGGGCTTTTGGTTCGGAGCCGAATATGAGTGTCCCATTGCGCAAACTGTAGTACAGAGGTTTTTTACCAAGACGGTCACGGGCAAGCAGTAATTGCCTTTTTTTCTTATCCCATAGGGCGATAGCGAACATGCCTTGCAATTTTTCAAACACTTTCTCCCCCACCTCTTCGTATAAATGCGCGATAACTTCGGTATCACTCTTCGTCTTTAGATGGTGGCCAAGAGCTTGGACCTCTTTCTGGAGCGCTTGGTAATTGTATATTTCACCGTTAAACATCACTACCACCGTACCGTCTTCATTTGAAATCGGCTGGCGACCGGAAACGACATCTATAATCGAGAGACGACGAAAACCAAAATGAGTTTCTCCGTCAATGTAATAGTTCTCGTCGTCAGGACCACGATGAGAGAGCGTATTGGTCATAGCACGAATAACTTCTTCATTTCCTTTTCCGACGAAACCGGCAATGCCACACATAGAATATTTTTATGGAGGAATAAAACGTACCCCTTGCTATGCCATAATCATAGAGTGATTTTCGACCTTTTTTATTAGTATTGTATAGATTATCCGGAATCGATGTTTCTGTCGCGTGCGTACCTATAAACACTCTCGATGGCATATCCCGCAAGCAAAAGGAGGAACGGATAGGCTGGTACTCGATAGCGAGCATGCGAAGACGGACCGAGCGAGAAGAATATAAAATATCCGGCAATTATAAGGAGAAACAATAATTTCGCAATATCTTTTGTTTTACGAGAAAGCCACAGGGCGCGGGCAATTAAAACATAGAACACAAACCAGACCAACGCGCCGAAAAGTATTACTGCTTGAAAGAGACTGGGTTCCAAAAGTTTTTTTATGAAAAGTCCATACTGACGCCCCAGAAGCAATTGAGTGAAGCCGAGACGCTCTTCATGACGCGAGAGGCCATACTCTTCGAGTAGGTAATCATATCCGGTGCCAAATAAAGTTGATGTCAATGAATAGACGTATGTTTTTGCTATAGCGGGCCAATGGTCACGATACAGTTCGGAGAGGTACGCCTGAACAGGTTTTTCGTACGCGAAGGTGTGTTCAAGTAAGCTAGGGTCAAAGTCAGATATTAAATTCGGCAAATCCTTATTCATAACTACAGGCAAGGCGTCATAATAGCTTATGCTGTCCCTCTCTGCGACCGCGATAGGAGCAACTCGAGTAATCAGCATAAAAGTATCTATATTGCTTATTTTCCAAGAATCAAAAACTATTTTTTGGCGCAGACTCCAAGGGAATAGGATAGCGATAAAAAGAAACGCGCACAAACCCGCTCCGATAAATATTCGTTTCGGTTGATCTTGTTTGAGAAAAAGCCGGCCACAAAAGAAAGTGATGAGCACTACCGGAAGCATGTAAAGCGCGATCGGACGAGTAAGCACCGCAAGTCCCCAGAGAATACCGCTAAGCGCGATACTGAAATTAACGCGCGTATCTTGAAATATGGCTCTGGCAAGATAGTATGTGGCCAAAACAGACAGTAGGATAAACACCGTTTCGGTCGTGGCAAGATTTGGCAAAGTAATAAGGTATGGTTCAAAAACAAGTAAGAGTGCGCCGAAAATAGCCACCCGTTCATTGAAAAGCAACAGGCCTAAACGATAGAGCACGACCACGGTCACGGAAAACAACACAATCTGCACTATGGCAATACCAAGAAGTGGTAGGTGTAGTACATCAAAGAGTGAAAGGAAAAGAGGATAGAGCGGAGTACGAATAGCAGTTTGAATACCGTCCATCATAAAACCGTTTCCTTGGGATAAATTATGTGCCATATTCAAGTAACCGAGAGCGTCTTCGTTTGAAAACCACAATGTCGCCTCTCCGTAACGAAAAACGAGGAAAAAGAATGAGACTAGGCGAGAAATAAGTGCCAGCGAAAAAAGTACGACTTCGGATTTGTGTGTGGCAATATGTGCGGAGATAATGGAAAAAAAGTGTTTCATCGTTTTGTGCCTGAAGCCCTGTAGCTCACGCCCCTGTACCAACCAATGTGTATATTCGAAAACTCCCGTTCGTTAAACCAGCTGTTGATTTGTGCTCGTGATATAAAATTAGTTCGTGGCGCGTTGAGTTTATCGAATACGTTGAGATTGTTGCGACCGAATGACAGAAGACGAAAATTTTGAAAATATTGGTAGTACGGCAAAAATTGGAGTGGTAGAAGGTAGATTGTGTAGACAGGGAGATAAAGCAGTGTGGTCAAAACGAAAGAAAGATATTCGAGCGTCTTTCCTGACAAGCGCAACAGAAAAAGTTTCTTCAAGGGTTCAAGTATAAATAGCTGTGGCCAATTCCCCTCTTTCGAGTAACACCAGACGATGAGCGTACCGCCCGGTTTTACGAATGTTTTAATGCGCGCGAAAGTTTTGTCTGGGTTTTCGGTATGTTGAATTACGCCGATGCAATAGACAGCGTCGAATTGTTCGTCCAGCGTGATAGTGGCAATATCGCCTGTTATAAATTCGGTATTGGTAAATTGTTTATTGTGTTCGCGGGCAAGTTCTGCCGTGCTCATATCTATACCGACTACTTTTTTTGCGTAGGAAGCAAGAAAGCCCGCATGTTGCCCACCACCGCAACCCAAATCAAGCACAGTCTTACCCTTAAAAAAATCAAGAGTGTACGGATAAATCCATTCCTTAAATAAGAAAAGTGAGTCGTCTTTGAACTTTGCCCATTGATAATTCCAAGCTTGTTTTTCGGCAATCGTTGGCATTATATAATACGAATGAATAATAGATTTTTAAATCAGGATTATGAACAGCGCGTAACTTTTGCAAACACAATCACCAGACGACCAAAATTAGGGTTGAAAAACACGTCAACCACAGGAAGTAGGTTGACTGTATATTTTGTTCGATCAATAGCGTCAACCACAGGCCGAGCTCCATCATGGCGGTTCAGCCAATAATCATCAAAAATAACGGCCGTCTTTTCAGACATCAGGGCTTTGGCGCAGCGCCAATCATTTTGTATTGTCTCGAGACTATGTCCCCCATCGATAAAAATAACATCCATCGGTGGTAAGTCCGAAATGACAGCGGGTAATGTTTTCATTGTATTGCCTTTATACAAATGCACGTTCACGCCAGTTTCCTGCAGTTTTTTTTCTATATCTGTAAGAGTTGGGGGTTGTTTTGAAATTTCGTAGGCAAACTGATTCACATCCATAGTTTCAAATAAATCAAAACCATAATAATGAATGTCTTTTGCGTTTCGCATTTTTTTTGCTTCCTCAATCATGGCCCTGGCGCGCGTACCCTGCCAAGTGCCGATTTCCATAATGTGCGAAGATTTCGTCCGTCGCACTTCGTCTAGAAGCTGACTGTATCGCTTGGGCATATTGAATAGACCAAACATTTTTTTCAGAAAGGTGCTAATGGTTAAGAAAAGTATTTTCAGGCTTTGCATTATTCTTATTTTATTGTTCGTAATAATGAATATATTCACCAACTGTTTTCTGCCAAGAAAATCGTGAGTAAAATTCTTTTGAGTTACGCCCAAACAATGTTTTATCAGCCTGCAAAATTCTATTTATTTTTTCTGCAATATCCCCTGCGTCTTGCTGATTCGTCAGATAACCATTATATCCGTCCTCGAGCGCTTCTTCGATGCCACAGTTCCGACTACCAATGACCGGCTTGCCAAACTGCTCTGCTTCCAGAAACACGAGACCGAATCCCTCAAAATGATCTTCTTCATTGTTTGAGTTCATAATAAACACATCGGAAATGGTGTAGAAAAACGAGAGAGCTTTATCGTCTTTGGCTGTAGTAATAATACGAATATTTTCTGTTAATTTCTCTTTCCGGACAAATTCTTTGATGCGCCCAACATACTCGGTGTCGGCATCAGAACCGACCATGACATATAATATTTGGGGGTACTTTTTGCGCAATAATGAAACGGCGCGCGTCGTATCAAATTGTCCCTTACGAAATTTAATTTGGCCAACCGTTAAAAGAATCGGGTGATTACTTTTCGGCACATCAAATTGCTGATAAAAACTTTCAATCTCCCCTTCGCTAACGGACGGCAAAGGCGAGGGTCCCCAAAAGACTCGTGCTGTGTTTTTTAAATCAATCGTCTTAAGAATTCTTTGACGAGTATACTCGCTTGAGCACATTATTTTTCGCGCTGCGCGCAGGGCTCGCGTCATAAAAAATTTTTTCAGTAATCTGTCGGTCGGCACCACCGAATAGGTCGCAACACCAGTAACAAACAATTTCTTCCGTGTCCACAAAACTGCGGCGTATCCATAAATGGCAAAGGGCCAAGCATCGAAGGCGTGCACAATCTCGAAGTCGCGCGCTTTCCTGCGCACAAGAAAACAGTTTTTCAATATATTTAAAATGGAAGTTGCGGGTAGTAACATCGGCTCCTCTTCCGCAACCTTGCCACCATCAGCCAAAGTCAAAATCTTGTACTGTATATCTCGACGGGCAAATTCATCCACGATAGATCGGGCATATCTACCCCAACCTGATTTCACTTTTATAGTTTGGGCGATGGCCAATACCTTCATGTGCTTTGTTGCTCTTGTTCATATTGTACATGGAGTGGAACGTCGAGACGGAAGGTATCTTTTTCATAATCTTCGCCCCCCCGTAACCCCTCATTGAAAGTAATAAACACAGTGTCTTCCAGCGCCCGAAACGAGTGCTGTTCATTCGGTTCCCAAATGACGAAGCTGTTTACGCCAATCACTTCTCGTCGCACCTGCTCACCCTCTTTTTTGCCGAAAATTTCCATCGAGCCACTGACGATAAAATCTGATTGGGTCGTCAGTTTGTGATAGTGATTGCCACGCACTCCGTCTTTTTTAGTAAAAATAATCGTAGCGTGGTCTTTCGGCGCTTTAGTAAAGATATCCATAATCGTTCCGCGCGCGTCTTCGAAATTCACTTTTTTCTGTTCGACAATCATATTGATTTATATATGAGGAATAATAAAGTTCATACTGGGAAACTTTGAACCCAGTTTTTCTTTCAAAAATAGAGCAATGTTCCAGGGTAAAATGAGCGCATGGGTAATTTCATTTGTGATTGCCTCGTCGGGTTGGATTAGAATATGCGAACCGGGTGTATACTTGCCTATTTTATAAGCTGATGCGTCGGTTACAAAATCAAGGAGCGTGCTATCTATTCCGCAATAATTGAGCAGGGTATTTCCTTTTGTAGCCGCCCCGATACCGATAATTCGCCCGCCGTTTTTCTTGGCTTCGTAGAGCGAGAACACAAGCGCCTGTTTGAAGCCGGCCACGCGCGTCATAAGCTCCCTATACGTTTCTAGAGAAAACAATCCCATTCTCTTCTCGCGGGCAATATATTCGTCCACTTTCGGAGATTGACTCACGGTTTTACTCACATAGATTCGCACCGATCCGCCCATATATTCGTTTTCGTACAGGTCGGTTATGATAAGTCCGAAACGTTTGAAAAATGGCACGAGCGGCGTAACGGCAAAATATGACACGTGCTCTAAGTAAATAGTATCGAAAGCGGTTTTCTCCACCAAGTGCGCAAGATACGGAGCTTCAATAACAAATGCGCCGGCAGGATCAAGGGTGCGCGCAATTTGTGTCATGAACTCCTCCAAATTGCTAATGTGGTTAAAGGCGTTGGTGATGGTAATCGCTTTTGCTTTTTTAATCTCAAGGATTTTGTCGGCAGAACGCTTGTTAAAAAAATCTGGCACAGTTGGAACATTATTTTGCAGGGCTTTGGCCACCATGTTCGGTGCCGGTTCAATTCCCAGTACCTGGCAAGCACTTTTTGTGCGAAACGCTTCAAGTAATGTTCCGACATTACTACCAATATCAACCACTAGGTCATCTTTACCGATTCCGACTTTACCAATTATTTCGTTTGCCATTTCGCCGAAGTGGGCAATAGAAACTTTTGAGTTGGCGGAGTCGTAACTGTATTCGTTTTCTTGATAACGTACGCTCGGCGGAACATCGTACTGGCTCATTGCGTGGCCACAATCCTCGCACAAAAGTACTCGCAGTGGATAGCGCGTTTCCGGTTCACGCAACTGCGCCTCCTTTACAAAAGTGTCGGCAAGCGGATGGTACCTAAGATCAATAATTATTGAGAGCTTATCCGAACCGCATAAATTACATGAAGTAATGACCATGGTTTCCAAAGTATACCGAGCCCGACATTCTTTTGCAATTTGAGTATTCCTAGCAACTGAGTCACTAGCTCCCGGATTTATAGTGACTCGGTTACTAAGTGCGGACTATTGACTTTTAAATAATAAGGTGATAGCATAACACCGTCGCGAATAAACCGTTCGGCGACAGAAAGGACAGCACCTTGAACGTAAAAGAAGTGCCGACCACAGAACTCGCCAACGAGCTACTCAATCGCACGGACATCAACGATTCACGGGGAGGACTGATTACTCCCCTGTTTCGTCTCGTCGAAAAAGTGATGCCCATCATGTGCACCGATGGCATTGCTCTGCGCTGGAATGAGGAGGATGGGTATCAGGTGCTTGCCATCGTGCGAGGTACCGGTCGTTATCGTGGCAAGTTCTGTTCACTCGGCGGACGCATCCTGCGCAATGAGAGCGTCGAGCAGGCGCTACGACGCCACTGGAAAACCGGTCTCGGAGCGGAGATCAAGTTTCTCCGCCCTTGGTACGAGCCGATTAGGATCGGGCAGTGGGTACCGGTGGCCGAAGGAGAGGAGCCGCCTCCGGACTTCGGACCCGAGTCGACCAAGCACGCCCTCTGCGCCTACCACGCCATCACCCTCGACGGCGTTATCGGCCAGTTCGGCCAGAACCACGCTGGCCAAGAGGTCATGGGGGTTCGCTGGTTCTCCCTCGACACCTTGCCGGAAGACGAGAACGCCTTCGGCTACGGCCAGCGCCAGTTCTTCAAGATATGCCTCGAGGCCGCACCCTCACTCCTCGGCTGATCGATCTCGGGATCTTGACGATCCCACCATCCACGCCCATGCTCGCGCTAACCGCGAGTGGGGGCGTTTTCATAACTGATTGGATTCTCTGTCCTACATTTGGCATACTTACTGTTATGCAAACAATACTCGTAACCGGAGCAAGTGGTGGCATCGGTTCGGCCATAATGGAAGCTCTTTCGGCACTGCCGCACATACAGATTATTGCGGTAGATAAAGAAAATCGCGCGCAGACAGGAGGCGGGATCATCTTTGAAAACGCAGATATTTCGTCGCACCAACCGATCGAAAAGCTACGAGATAAAACGACGAAACAATTCCCCAAGATTGACTGGCTCGTCGCGTCGCATGGATTTATTGATACAGAAACTAATCTTGAGAAAGAACGCCATGAAGATATTGAAGCGACGTTTTCCATCAACACCCTTTCCGTCATCTACCTGACGCAACTTTTCCTACCGCATTTCAAAGCCGATGGCGGAATTATCGCGCTTTCATCCACGGCCGGACTGAAGGGTAATGGCCGCTACGCCGCCTACAGCGCCTCAAAAGCCGCGGTCAACAATTTTATGCAAGCAATGGCGCGCAATCGTCCTGAATTAAATTTTATTACTATTTGTCCGGGGCCGACCAGCACACCAATGCGAGAAAAAATTGCCGGCGATGCGGCCACGAAACAAAATCCATCAGCAATCGCACAGACGGTGCTCGGCATCGTTCTGGGAAAAACTGACTACAAAAGTGGTGACATCATCGTGGTGCGAGATGGGCAGGAAGAGTTGGTTTCACGTCTTGATAGCTAAGGTGCGGGTTCATACAAAGCGCCGACTTGCCAGTCGGCTACATGGCGTACAAGATTTTCAACAAAGTCTACGTGTGCCGGATGCCGGCGATATGTTTGAAGCGACTTATTGTTTTTAAAAACAGCAACCTCAACGAGATGTACGCCTTTTCGCAAATCTAGATTGTGCTCCACTCTCCAATCAAGGATGCCGGCCTTTTTGCCCCCACATTTTTCTCCAAGAGTTTGGTAATGACGATAAACTTTTTCTCGAATATCAGAAAGCACACCCGGCTTAAATGAGATTAAAACAATATATCGAAGAATTGTTTGACTTCGAGGCATTGGGTATCTAATTTACAACAAAACTGCTTTGAGTTTATGACCAAAAGAATGAACCACCCCGCGGCAAGCCGTTCCCTCATTCCGCTTCGCTCCATATCGGCGGGGTATCTAGGAGCTTCGCTCTGGAATCTTGGGAAACCAACGGTTTCCCAAACCCTCCCTTAATGGAGCTCCGTAGCAAGCTAACGGGGTAAGCTTTGAATCTATTTGGGATTTGCCAGATACCAATCGATCGTTTTACGCAGGCCGTCGGCAAGAGGCGTGTGAGCTTGCCAACCGGTATCACGTTTAATCTTTGAAACATCTGCCAAGCGCCGCTTCACGCTCCCTTCGGGAGAATTCTTCACTTCGGTCTGCTCCGGATGCCAGTTGAGCATATCAAACATCATGTTCACCAGATCGCCGATATTTGTTTCGACACTGGTACCAATGTGATAGGTGCCTCCGTCCGTTTTTTCAGATTCCATTACAATTTTAACCGCAGAAACAGCATCGTTAATATAGCAAAAAGAACGAGTTTCGTCGGTGCCGAATAGTGGGAACGGCTCGAGCTTGGCCCCGATCTTGCCGACAATCTCCGGAATGACATGATCGTAGCCGGCTCGTGGACCATAGAAATTATGCGGGCGTACAATAGCCATGCGGAAATTATACGCTTTTGAATAATGGATGAAAAAGAGTTCGCCGATCAGCTTTTGGCCACCATACGACCAGCGGGCGTTGTACGTATCGGCAATAACGAGGGGCACATTCTCCGGTGTGGGCAGGGGTAGGGTACCGAAAGCTTCGAGCGCGCTAGCGTAGGCTTCATTCGATGAAGTATAGAGAATCTTGCTTTGCGGACGCGACGGCACGTTTACATTCCGAAACCAGTCAAGCACGTTCATGGTAGTGGAAACACCGATACGAAGCACTTCGTGTGGAATTTTGTAAAAAAGTTTGGTGCCATTGATCCCGACTAGGTGATATACCTCATCGTATCCATCTCCGAGTGCTTCCCATGATTTTGAATCAGTTAAATCCCCTTCGACTAATTTTACATTTGATAATTCCAATAATTTATCAAGGTCGGAATCCTTCTTGCTTCGAAAAAAATTATCAGCAAGCACCACCTCGCTACTATCCTTAGCCAGCAATTTGGCTAGATGATAACCAACAAAACCAGCCCCACCAGTTATCAATATCTTTTTCATATTATTTTTGTAAAGTCAACCAAATATTTTTTGGCTTATCGTCTTCGCAGGCTAACACCTTAAATCCGGCCTCCTCTGCAAGTTTTATTGCCTCTTCTTTTGTCATCGACACACCATAGAATTTGCTCCACTTATACACCCCCCTACCAGTTCGCAGGTGCAATTTTGCAATTCCACCTTTTTTTAATGTCCTAAACGTATCGGCCATATATTTTTTTAAAACATTTATATTCGGAAGATGTTGCATTACTTGATATGAAAACACAAAATCAAAATTTTCATTCTTATATGGTAGTGAGACCCCATCGGTAACAGTGTATGTGATATTTCGAAAGCCACCTAATCTCTTTTGGGCTTGCTCAATCATTTTGCTAGATATATCTAAAGCATGAACTTCTTTAAAATTAGTCGCTATAAATTCAGTCATCCTACCTATGCCACAACCAATATGCGCCACCACCACATTTTTAGTGTTTGCGAACACTTTGTTAATAATGGGATCATTTTTTATAAATTTTTCGTAGTCAACCAGACCACTGTCTCGAAGTTCATATTCATTAACATCCTCTCCACTTTTGGTTTTGGGGTTAACGTAATATCGAGCATTTTTTGTTGCCAGTTTGTTCCATATTTTTGCCTCTGCCCTTAAATTTCTGTCAGGAAACACGCTTTGTAAGAAATTCGTAATAAATCTCAGCCTTCTTCTTTTTGATTGGATACTCGGGGTCGAATTAAACTTAAACCACAGGGCTTTAATTCGACTTCCTCCTGCACCGGCGATTGCGTCGTCAGTTACCCAAATTGAATACCACTCGGGTAAACTATATTTTTTCTGCAATTCTAGGTGAGCGAGATTTGAAAGATGCGCGCCTTTTAATATGGCGACGTTTTTTGAGTTTTGATGCACTGTAAATAACGCATGCATATCTTTCGGCAAACAGTGACCGCCATATCCTTTCCCATACTTTAAGTAGTTTTTTCGACCCAGTACAAAATCCAATACCTCTTCAATTTGCCGTACGTTTTTTTCGCTATTCGGTTCTTCCATTATATCGCCAAACTCGTTGACGAAAGCAATTCTAGTGGCATTCCACGCATTTGAAAGATATTTAATGTAAGAAGCTTGCTTTGGACTACCCAGAAATGATTTATATGACCGACCTTTCCAATCAGAGAAAAACTTGGGTTCATTTTTTGACGAATTAACGCCTACTACAAAATAAAAAGGGTTAATGCATTCTTCGACCGCCTTTTTTTCATGTAAAAATTCGGGTAGATAATAGTCGAACCTTATTTTATCCAGATTTTGTGGTAAAACCGTTGAGCGCAGGATTACCCCACCCTTGGCATTCCGTAATGTTTCGCTTGCTCGGACAATAAGCGATATGTCTTGGATGCCGTTTTCTGGCACTCTGTCGCCGACGCAAATCAGATACCATGTATGAGGAGAATCCACCTCCAAAACATTGCCGAGCTTAGTGATGTTCTCATACTCATTGGCATACATATCCGCATATTTATAGGTTGGTTCAACAATATCAAAATAGGATACCTCGTAGCCCATCTGCGACAAAGCAAGAGCATTTGCCTGTCCAATCCACCCGTACCCAAGCACGACAATTGTTTCTTTTGAAATCTCCGACATATGAAAAGTAAAATAAATCTAACACATAAGGCTCTTTGTTGCCATCCGGTCGAACATGCCCCATACTGACACCCTCAAACACTGGCATGACATACAAATCTGAAACACTTCCTGCATCTCATAGGTTGTACAATAGACACAACATACCCAGAGGCGTAATATGTAACCGGCTATGGTGAAATGTAGAATTTTATGCAACCCCCCGAACAAAACGTCTCCAGGAACATTTTAACTAAGTCGATTCACGGAGGCGCATGGCTCACGGCTGGTTTTATTGTTCAAAAAACAATTGGATTTATATCTTTTGTTATTTTGGGTCGCCTTCTACTGCCATCGGATTTTGGCATACTTGTCCTTATGCTTTTAGTGCCAAAATTTCTCGAATCGGCAAGCGATGCCGGTTTATCTAAAGCCCTTATTCAGGACCAAGGAAATGTGGAAAGATATTTGAATCCGCTGTGGACATTTGGAATTCTGAAATCTGCCGCGGTCGCAGTAATTGTCTTTTTCGGCGGACCATTAATTGCAAGCTACTTGCACGCAGAACATGCGATACTGGCAATTCGGCTAGGTGGTTTATTCATGCTGATACAAAGTTTTTCAAACATTGGCGAAATTTTTTTCTTCAAAGAACTTGATTTCAAAAAAGTGTTCGTTCGAAATGTCTGCAAGGATTTAGCCTATACGATAGTGGGTATTATGGTAGTATTCGCAACAAGGTCTTACTGGGCGCTCGTGGCTGCTACCACAGCTTCTTATTTTACTCAAGCAATATCAACTTATATACTCCATCCTTATCGACCTCGTTTTACGTTTCGTTTTGCTCCGCTTTGGCGTTTTTTTGGCTATAGCAAGTGGATTGTCGGGCAAAACTGGTCTCAGCGCATTTATGGTTTCCTCGAAAGTACCATCCTTGCGCGAACACTGGACGTGAATAATCTCGGTTTATTTAGTAAGGCTAAAAGTTTGGCCGGCGTAGCCCCCGGGCTTTTGGGACCAATGTTTAATCTGGTGAGCTTCCCCACTTACGCAAAACTGCAAGAGGAACCGACAAAAATACGTGATGGTTTTATAAAAAGTCTCAACCTTTTATTTTTCATACTCGTGCCCGTCATATTTCTAGTAATCGTGGCGGGAGGTAAACTTATTTTGATAATACTCGGGCCATCTTGGCTTCCAATGACAAACGCCCTTCGTATTCTTCTGTTATTTTTCTCTTTAAGTATTTCCACTGATATCACCCAGGCTATATTGAACGCGCTTGGTCGACCAAAAACGCAGACATCCTTGTCGTTTATCAGTCTTTTGGTTACGATTGCGCTTCTTGTTCCATTCACTATGCTGTGGGGCATTACGGGCTCGGCCATTGCTATTCTTGTTGGACTACTGCCAATTCTTATACTAAGCTACAAGCTACTTGCCTCTCTTACCGCGCTTACGTTACGTGATGTGGGAACTAGCTTGGCTCTTCCTCTCGTTGTTTCCACTATCCTTTTCCTGCCCACCATCATTTGGAAAGAAGCCCTGCTGGCGCTACCAACACCCGCTCTCTTGGGTTTCGCTGGGAGTATTGGAATTTTATATGGAGGAGTTATCTTATTTATCGGGCTACGCTTTAACTACGGTCCATACCCTATTTTAAGACTTATCTGGAACACTCTCAAACCACGCGCATGAAAATTTGCATCGTACAACAAAATCAGTACGCCAAAATGGGTCACGCCATTGCTCTTCATTTGTCAGAAAAATATGGGGTAGACAAATTTTTGGCTTATGTTATCTCCCCGGGAGCGGCTAGATTCATTCGGAAACAAAATGATATTAAATACGCGCGTTTGCTCGTTGACCATGAATTGCATCAAAAAATAAAGTCTGAAAAAGTAGATATGGCATTTCTTAAACGATTTGAGGGAACGTACTCTCCCCCGCCATTATGGCAATATTTGTATGTTGACCGAAAACTAATGATGTCCATCGGACCGAAAGAAGAAACAACGACAATCATAGACCCACTATATGATTACGATACCCTCTTAAAGGCACTGCAGATTCGCGCCAAAGAGATAGAGAAAATGCTCTTGGAGGAAAAGCCGGATGTGGTATTATTTTTTGCTCTTGGAGCTGTTTCGCATATGATACTTTATCATGTCGCGAAAAAACTCGGAATAAAAACGGTTGGGATTGATTTCCCTCGCTACGAAAGCAGTCTTTGTTTATCGGAAAGCTACAAGACCATCACTGGCGTGGAGGATTCTTTTCGTTCAGGGAAACATGATGGGATATATCTGCAAAAAGCCGAGACATTCATAAAAAATTTCAGGAAAACAGGGTCATTGCAAATTGAGTATATGGATCGAATCAGAAAGGATGAGGCGGAAAATTACGGCATCGGGCATCCAATACGATTCATCAGATCATTACATTATTTTATGACTCAAACAAGAAATTACTTTGCCAATAGAAAACTTTTCACCTACGGCACCACCGACCAAAACCCCTTACGCTTTATAACCCAGCAAATAAAAAGACGCTGGAGGAGATTTGTCGGAACAAATGACCTTACGATATTGCCAATACCAAACGAAGAATATTGTTACTACCCCTTGCATTACGAACCCGAAATGGCCACATTGGTACTTTCACCATTCTATTTTGACCAAGTCGAGCTCATACGAATCATTGCGCGATCATTACCAATTCAGATGAAGCTTTATGTCAAGGAACACCCCGCGATGAAAGGTCGCCGAACTCGGGATTTCTATAAAACTTTATTAAAGATTCCTAATGTACGGCTTATACGTGAAACCACACCGGGCATAGAACTGATTCGTAACGCGTTATTGATCACAACTATTACAAGTACAGCGGGATGGGAGGGTGCGTTGCTAAGAAAGCCGGTAATTACATTTGGAGACGTGTTTTATAACGCATTGCCATCCGTGGAAAAAGTTGAACAGACAACAAAGCTACCAGAAATATTTCGCATAGCTCTACGAAAAGAACCGCTTCGTGAAGACATTCTAAGCGCCTTCGTTGCCTCAGTTATCGAGCATGCTTTTCACTTCGATTTTTTTGGCCTTTGGTATGAAAACGATATTAATAAAATAAAAAACTCTCCCGATATCGCTCTATTCTGCGAAAAATTAATGGCTATTGTTTCCGGGAAATCTCGTAGACAATAATCCCGTCTTCTTGCCATGCGACTCTTAAGCCAAACGCTTGCGGTTTCCATGCCGACTCACTGTCAACATCATAAATGATGTAATCAATCGGATACTCTTGCAGAAACGCAATAAAGTTTTTGTCGGTAATAGTTCTGTATATTTCCGCTGAACTCTCTAGATAAGTTTTGTCGAGACAATGAGTTGTGGACACGTCCTTGAAACTGCACAGGTATCCGAATATCCAATAAACTATAGTGGCTTCGTCTTCCTGAATAAACCGAGGAATCTCCTCCTTGGGTACACCACGCAAGTAAAGGTAAGCCAAATATGCGTGGGCAAGACGTTTGTTTGGCACCAACGTATAGAGCGCGGTGCTTGAAAAATACACATCGTGGTTCGTAAGTGCCGGAATCATGTCGGCAATAGGAAGCGGAGCAAATATTGTTTTACCCGCAGGCAAACCACTTTGTAGCCATCGAAATAATCCCGCGTATGATTGTTCCCTCCGTACTTCTGGTAACACCTTTTGGTAACTCTGGACTTGGGCCGTGATGCCACCCGTTAAGAAGAACAACACCAGACTTGCTCCAAGCGCGGAAATAATAATCGGTCGAACGTTGCGGCGCTGAACAACCCTGAAGAGCAGAATTGTGAGAAAAATAATAACCAGTGGTGTAATGTAGTACCAGTGCCAATGGTGATTGAACAGATACAATCCGGTAACAAGATGTTCGTTGACTATGACAAGCGACGCAATAAATATTGACCCAAAAAAGATTTTTTCTGTACGACCAAATAGTCGCCAAAACACGGCCAGTAATGAGATAGCGATTAGTACCAGACGACTTATTTCCGGCGTAGAGCGCTGGACGAAGCCAAAGCGCGTTACCACCTCCGCGTATAACGCGCTATGGGAAATATTCCAAGAATGCAAAAGATATGGGAGTCCGATACCGAGGGCAAGCAGTAAAATAAACAAAAGGTCTTTGGCTCGTCTTTTTTCTTTGAAAATAAACAGTGTGACGGCTGTTGTGGCGGTGATGGCAATGCAAAATGTCCACGTAAAGAGATAGGTGTAAAAGGCGGCGCCGATGAGTAGACCTCCTAGAACTATTTTGAGTTTGCGCAGGTATTCTCCGCTGGAAAGTAGTGACCAAAAAACACAAATGTATGCAAAGAATAGCACGGAACTAATTTGAGGATTGATAGGACGACCATAATCAATAAACGTCGGTTCGGGGAGCCAACTTCCGCCTTTTAAAAACTCCAGTAATTGCCCGGGAACTATGGCCCCATATCCTAAGATAACAAACGTGGATGAAACAATGCCAACCAGTACCGACCCGGATATAAAATATGTGAAAAGATAGATTAGAAAAGATAAGAGCGTAACAAATAGCAAGCGAGTGAACATTACCGCGTGGATGGCAGAAATGTGCAGTGCCTTACCCATAAAAGCGACGAGGTTTGGCGAAAATGGCGGAAAAAGATATGGAGTATCTTTAACCCCGGATAAATAGGGGTTACCGAGCGAGGGATATCCATCGTAAACCTCTTGTACTTGCGCCACGTAGTGTGTCTCGGTGTTTGTTTTTAGCATTTCCACTCCCCGGTATCCGGAAGAAAAATGCCATATCACCGGCGGAAGAGCAATAATAACTCCAATAGCAAGGGCGAAGATAAGGCCGGGCCAATGCTTCCTTAGAAAGATGCGGATAATAGTTATGCTTGAAGAAAACAAATGTGACATAGTCATTGTTCTTTCCTATAAATCAATATTCCACCATCAAGTTTCCTGTCAAAGGCATAATGTGACGCTAGAATATCTTCTTGTCGCGCTATGAGATAACGGCTTTTTTCATCTATTACCAATACTTCCGGCATTTTCTCTTGCGCCAGCTCAAGGGGATTTTTGCCAAATCGAGGCAAGCCGTATGTTTCTAGCAATTGATATTTTTTATCCGCGGGAATCATGCTGGCGATCATGGGCGAATTGATAATCCCCATCGTAGCGTATGGATAAGCGGTATCAAGATATGAAATGGCATGCTGGACTTTTGAAGACGAATACAAATCCGAAAAATAAAACAGTTGTATGCCTTGTAGTAAAATTAAAACTCCCAGAAAAATTGGCGCGAAGCGAATATGCTTTACGAACTCTTTCTGAAAAAATCTCTCGCGACCAGTAAAATTGTACGAAACGTATACAAACAAGATTAGAATGAGACATTCGGCGGTAATCAAGTAGCGCAGATAGCCAAGACTTTTTAGGTATTGAAAGAAAACAAGTGGAATGTAAATAGCCGAGAATAGAAAAAGTTTTTTTTCTGCGGTATAAATCTCCCGATGTTTAGTAATAACGTACAGAATAAATATGCCGAGCAACAAGAAATAGATTAGGGTTGTGGAATTGAAAAAGGAACTTAAGTTGCTATATATATTTTCCGAGACCGACAATCCGACAGAACTGTATGGATTTTTAAAATGGCTACCGATAGCTCCGATTACACCGGACTCCAATTCTCTGTAGTACAACAAAAGCCATATTAAAATGGGTATCATGGACGCACCGAGGCCTAGTTTTATTAAGTTAGTAATTTTTTTTGACCAAAGACCGTCACCGCACAGCGCAAGTATTGTTATGGCCGGAATTAGAAAAACATAGATTGAGGGTTTTGCGATAACCGCCAAACCCAACAGCAAACCCGAAAACCAATACGTTCTTTTTTCAAAAAAGTAAAATGACCAAAGAAATAAAACGAAACCCGGTATTTCCCCCATAACAGTGTTGCCGTTGGCGTAAAGCGGGGCAAATGTAGCCAGCAGAGCCGTGGCGGAGAGGGAAATGGCGCTTCCCCAGCGCTTTTTGAAAATATAGAAAAGGGAAAACATCAATAAATTCAACCACAGAAGCATGAAAACGCGCGCCTGCGCCAGTCCAAAACCGAAGAACTTAAAGAAAAAAGCGAGCGGTACAGTCACGGGATAGCCCGTCGAGCCGATGATTGCCCCGCCGGTGTAATCTCCGGGCGCGATGGCAATATCCAGTTTCCCGATGTCGGCAAAGTTCCGAGCCAGTTCAATGTTCATCCCCTCGTCATACCACAGCGGGGGTCGCGAGGTCAGGGCCGAAAGCACAAAGCCATTCAAGAAAAGTAGTATGGCAATAAACCCCAGCCACGAGAAATGTGCTCTAAGCCAACGATACAGTCTTTCGTGCATGCCTTAAAAATTTATCTTTTCATCCACAAGATACAACGGGCGCGCTTTGACTTCGTCGAAGACGGCCCCGATGTATTCACCGATTACACCGAGAAACAAAAGCTGAATACCGCCAATTATCGCGACGAGGGCGGCAAGTACGCTGAACCAAGATGGTAAAATGACGACGAGAACAAGACCGCCAATGATACCGAACAGAAAAAGTGCGAGGCCGAACGAAAAAGCAAGGCGAAGAGGTTTTCGGGAAAATGCGACCACACCGGCCAAACCGAGGCGCAGGAGACGAATAAAGGTATATTTGCTTTCTCCCGCGGAACGGTTAGGCGCGCGGAACTCAACATATTTTGTTCTATATCCAATCCAACCGATCACTCCGCGAAGAAACATGTTTCGTTCTTTAAAATTGGTTCGAATAACATCCACCAGACGCCGAGACATAAGCCGAAAGTCGGCGGCGGCTGGTCTGACCGGTGTATCAGATAATTTATTTATTAAAAAATAGTATAATCGCGAACTCATGTTTTTGAGGACTCCGATGTTTTCAGTCTTAAGCCGTACCGTCTGCACAATATCAAAACCTGCTTCAAACCCCCGAAGAAGGTCGTGAATGACTTCCGGTGGATGTTGTAAATCCGCGTCGAGCATTACCACAGCATCTGCGTTAGCGTAATCGAGCCCCGCAATGAGTGAGGATTGGTGACCAAAGCGACGCGATAGTGTTATGACTTGCAGTCTGGCATCATTGGCAGAAAGTTTTTTCAAGACAGTAATGGTGTTATCTTTCCCTGGATCAACCACCAATAGAATGGTCGCGTTGTATTCTTTCTCGAGCAGGAGTTCTTTTTTCAATGCATTATAAAAGTCCGCGATAATATTCGCTTCATTATAAACCGGCGCAATGACTGTGAGAGTTTTCAAGTGAGCAGACATAATTACAGAAGTTTTTTTATCTCGTCGTAGTTTTCCACTACATACTGATAATCTTCCGGACGGCCAATATCAAGCCAAAAACCGTTGAAGTCGTGAATCCATATTTTTTGATTATTCCGAAGTGTATCCTCCATCAGGTCGTCAAAGCCGTAGTGCGTATCTTTCGGAAGTTCATCGATGACCGAGCGATGCAGGCAGTTTACCCCAATGGCCACATGAGAGTGATGAGTTGGTTTTTCATCGAAAGCCACAAGGTGGTGGTTTTTATCAAAGGTCAGTACGCCGAAATCAATTTTAACTTCACGCTTTTTAGCGGTAACTGAAATGCGATTCTTGCGCCGAACGTGCTCGTCAAAAAAAGCGCGATAATCGATATTCGTAAGCGTATCGCCATTCATAACAAGAAAATTTTCTGGAAGGTCTTTAATGAGAGTGAGCGCGCCAATGGTGTGCAGGGGTTTTTCTTCCAGGGAATAATCTATCTTCACTCCCCATTTTGAGCCGTCACCAAAATAAGCCATAATTAGGCCGGCAAAATGGCTGACCGCAAGGGTAATGCGCTCGAAGCCGGCTCGCGCCAATTGGCGAATGATAATGTCAAGAACAACCTCGTTTTCACCGATAGGCACAAGGGGCTTTGGAATTGCCGCCGTATAAGGACGAAGTCGTGTGCCCTTTCCACCCGCAAGAATAATAGCTCTCATCCCGATAGTGTTAGGCAATGGTTTTGCCATTGCTGTTTGATAAAAACTACTAATTTCTGGAACTGTTTATTGGTTTTATTTGACAACAATTTCATATATGTTTACAACACTATCGGGACTCATCCCGTTAGTATACACAACTATTGTCAAATTTCCATTCGTATATTCGTAACTCCCATGAAGCCAATCCGTATATTCGTACGTATTCGTAGTTCGTAACCATATTCGTAACCCTTAAAGATTATAGATATGCGCTTTATACCGAGCAAGATGCTCCGGCACCTTAAACCACTCGACTGTTTTTCGAAGACCATCTTTTAGAGTAGTAATTGGTTTCCAGCCAGTAAGTTTTTTAAGTTTTTCGGTAGAACCGATCAGACGCTCGACTTCAGATTTTTCGGGACGAACACGGATCGCGTCATTTTTAATTGCTACCTTCTTCCCTGTAAGCTTCATCAGTATTTCAACCGTTTCAGCGATAGTAACACCTGTTCCGGTGGCTATATTTATTTCCTGACCAAAAATGTTGTTCGCGCAAGCAAGTTCGATAAATCCGTGAGCAGTGTCGTGTACGTATGTGAAGTCTCGTATAGTATCTAGGCGACCAAGCTTAAGCTCGGTAACGCCAGAAAGCAGTTGGGTGATAATGGTAGGAATAACTGCCCGAGCCGATTGACGCGGGCCATAAGTATTGAACGGCCGTACAATGACAACGGGTGTTTGAAATGAACGAAAAAAGGATTCTGCCATTCTGTCAGCTCCGATTTTGCTGGCGCTGTATGGTGATTGTCCTTGTAGCGGATGCTTCTCATCAATGGGCACATACTGGGCAGTACCATATACTTCAGACGTTGAGGTAATGAGCACGCGCGAAACATTATTTTCTCGCGTCGCATGCAAAATATTAAGCGTGCCGGTAATATTCGTGTCCACATACGAGCGCGGCGATTCGTAGGAAAAAGGAATGGCAATAAGGGCGGCAAGATGGAAAATCATATCGCACCCTTTACTTACGGTCACCATCTGGTCAACGTCACGCACGTCACCGGTGATAACTTCGACTTGTCGTAATTTTTCTTCCGGCAAGTCTTCAAGCCATCCACATGAATTAAAAGAATTGTATAACACAAAAGCCCGCACCGATGCGCCGGCTTCGAGTAGTGCCTCTACCACATGGCTACCGATAAATCCCTCCGAGCCGGTGACCAATACTTTTTTTCCTCTGAGGTTCGTCATGCCTGCTGGAATTGTAACATTTTTAAAAAAATACTGCCTCTTGCAATTTTCTAGAGGGTATGTTATACTAGAAGCTGACCGTTCCAAGTGGCATTTCGTCACTAGAAAGACTTTGAATTACGAAACTCCCTAAATTTGATATTATATGCAAAGAGCCCGCCTAGGGCGGACTCTTGCTAAGATGAAAACCTTCATCAAAATATACGATGACATTGTATCG
>Ga0209541_10001780_pt1 | contig 42101 bp, 48 predicted proteins | sample RifCSPlowO2_01_FD_184027 | JGI IMG/M metagenome (GOLD analysis project Ga0209541, IMG submission 184027) | Groundwater microbial communities from Rifle, Colorado - Rifle CSP2_plank lowO2_0.1 (SPAdes) (version 2) | ecosystem: Environmental > Aquatic > Deep subsurface > Groundwater | place...
TCTTTGATGTGTTCTCCGACCACAAGCCCGAGTCCCCGGGGCGCCGACATGAGTTCCACTTTAACCGAACCCATTTTTCCTTTCGTGGTAAACGGCAACGAATGGGGCAATCCGCATTTGCATTCCCAACTTCCGCAACCGCGGTAAACGCGAACCAAAGAAAGTTTCGCTTTTCGTTTCGCTTTCTGCAAAGCCGGCACGCGTTCGCGATCGGACGCGATTCCGACTCCGATAAATCCTTTTCCGTTTCCAACCAAAACCGTGGCCCGGTAGGAAAACTGTCGTCCGCTTCGCACGACACGCGCGGTTTTTTTGAGTTCCACCATTTTGTCCATGGCGTTTGACATCAAAGCATCCACGATTTCGGGTTCCAAAATCTTGTATCCGTGATCGTAAATGTAATCGAGCGATTCGATTTCGCCGTTTTTAACGCGTTTACCCAATTCGGTTTTGGGAACCCAGTCGTTTAATCGTTTTTCGTTTTCTTTTTCGCGCATGGCTTCGACTGAAAATTCGTCGCCTCCGCGTCGTCCTCTGCGGTCTCCTTTTCTTTCTCCTGCTTTTTGCTTTCGTACCATCATCGATCACTCAACATTACTTTTTGGTTTTCACGGTTTTTTTTGCCGGGTCTTTTTCAATCGCGCTTTTGACCTGCGTAAACGATTCCGAGATTTTTTTCGGATCAAACCCGTTTTGCATTTCTTTTGAAAACTGTTTCTTGGCTTTTTCGCCATCCAATTTTTGTGCAAACGCTTCAATATGCTTTCCGCTTACGCGTTTTTCATCCGGCAACGCGTCTTCGCCCACCGGAACAGTCAAACCCGCGTCCAGCACGCCTTTGACCGCCGAAAAAATGCGTCCTTTGTGCATCGGCGTATGCAATCCGATGTCAAGCACCGCGGTTTTGATTCCTGCGGCCACCGCGCGTTTTCCAAGCAAAAAACCCGCCAAATACGCGGAGGGAACGTTTCCCAGATTCGATTTCCAATTGAATCCCCCGAGTTCCTGCGAACTCGACGAAACAACCGTGAAGTCTCCTTTTTCCGAATACTGGACGATCTGCAATTTCATCAAGTTGTTGCTTTTTCGGACCACGAGCCGCGGCTGGTGTGATTTTAGCAACGCCAGTCGCTTGGCGTAATTTGTTTTTCCGCTTCGTCGGCGTTTGAACAACAATTTGTAGGTTGATTTATGGGTCATTTCATATCACTTGTTTTCCTTAACAAACAATTCAATCTGTCGTTTTCCCTTGAAATATCCGCCTTTGATCAGCGTGTAAATGCGCGTATACATTTCTTTCGAAATGGATTTCTTTTCGCGCAACTCGCGCAGATACCTGCGTTGTCCGCGTACCATCGAAATCCACTGGGCTTTCTTGTCCATGCGGGTCTTTTTGGTTCCGCGTCGCTTTCCATATCCTCGTTTTCGGCCTTTCTTTTTCTTGGCCTTTAAGATCCGTGCTTTTCCGCGCGAATGACCTTGGGTCTTTGTTTTCTTGATCAATTTTTCGGTAATCAATTGTCGGACGTCTTCCTTGGTGAGGGCTTCGGAAATCCGCTTGGTTTCATCCGGATTCATCCACACGTTGCGTTCGCCGGTTTTTAGGACCGTTGCCGCCAATCGTTTGATCTTTTGCAGTTCCATTTTTTATCCCTTCAGTTCAACACTTCAATTCCGATTTCGCGGGCCTTGGCCAAAATCAATTTTCGCTTGGCTTTTCCCACCGTTCGGCCGATACGCAACACCACGTTGGGCTTTGCAACAACTTCGCTTGGCGAAAACACGCGCATTTCCGAATAACCGCTTGGATGCAGTCCCCGGATGTCGTTTGGAGTCCGGTAACCCGAGTCGACCACCAAACCGTCTTCCTGGTTTCTTCGCGTATCGACTCCGCGGGTTCTGCGCCACTTCTGCCATTTTTCAAGCGACACGCGTCGAACGCTTCGGCTTCCGAACCGGCCGCGAAACATGGGGCGGTATTTGACTTTGATTTTTTTCTGTAATCGCTTAATCTTTATGTCCTTGGCTTTTCCTTTTCGGGGTCCCGCTTTTTTCGCCGTCTTTGGCGCACTTGGTGCGGCCTGCGGTTTTGCCGCTGCTTTGGGGTTTGCTTTTGCTGTTTTTTTGGTTACCATATTCATTCACTTACTCATGCTTTGATTTTGAAACGATAAAAATTCCGTCTTGAAACACGCGTTTGTCGCGTCCGATCACGCGGGCGGCGCCTTCAATATTGGCCGCGGTTTGTCCCACGTGTTCCTTATTGGATCCCGTGACGACTACTTCTTTTCCTTTCACCATGACTTTGGTTCCTTTCACGATTTTCGCGCGGCGGGATTTTTTTTCTCCGAGAAAATTGTTGATTTCCACGACCGATTCCTTGACGTTAACCGTCATCGGAAAATGCGAAAAAACAATTCCCATTTTGTACTCGTAATCCTTTTTGGTTCCCTTGATCAGGTTTTCGACATGCGACACGATCGCGTTCATTCTGGCAACTTCGCGGTTTGACAAATGAACCGCCGTAAGAACGATGGCGTTGCCTTCTTTTGAAAACGAAACGCCTTCGGCCGAAAACGTTTTCGAGACTTCGCGTCCGTTTCCTTTCACCGTGACTTTGGCGCCGTCTATCTGGGCATCCATGCCTTGGGGCAACTCGATTCGTCGCATATTTTTTTCCATAACCATTTCACCTAAAACACGTACGCCAGCAGTCTTCCGCCGACGCCGTTTTCCTTGGCTTTCTTGTGCGAAAACACACCCTTAGGAGTGCTTACGATCAGAATTCCGATGTCGCGCGCGGGCAAAAACTTCTTTTCGAACCGCTCGAACTCGTCTTTCTTGACCGCATATCGCGGCTTGACGACGCGGCATTCGTTAATGCGTCCTTCCAATGACACGATGGCTTCCTCGCCTTGTCGGGTTTCTTTCCAATCCACTTTCTTGACAAAGCCATTTTCCTGCATTACGCGCAGGATTTCTTTCAAGAGTTTCGAGCCCGGTTTAATCGTACACGTATGTCTCGCCGCGCTTTCGCTATTCTTGATACTCGTCAATGCATTTGCAATCTGGTCTACGCTCATTTCGTCACCTAATCAAACTTCCTAAATCCCAATTTTTCTGCGTAATCCTTGAAGCATCTTCGACAAAGATTGATTCCGTATTTCCTGATCATTCCCCTGCCGCCTCCGCAGATACGGCAATGGAATTCCTTTAGTTTTGGGCTGCGCACTTTTTTCTGATTGTGCCGGTCCACTTTTTTGTCGCCGTTAGTCATTGACTTTCACTCCGAATTTCTTTTCAACAAACGCAATTCCTTCGTCTCTTGTAATCACATGCGTGCGGCCGATCGTTCCTTTGCCCAACTTTCGTTTCGAAACGCGGTAACCGGGTCGCTCAAGCGAAACCAACACGTCGAAACCGCGGATACCCATCTTCGGATCGTATTTGATTCCCTGTAAATCAATGTGTTCGCGGATACCAAAACCGAAATTTCCCATTTTGTCAAAATTTTTCTTTTTTAACGTGTTGCTCTTGGCAAGAAACGCGCGTTTTAGGAAATCCTGCGCTTTTTGCTTTCGCAACGTGGTCTTGGCTCCGATCGGAAGACCCGGGCGGATATTCCACGTGGGCAAGCGGACCTTGGCTTGGGTTTGCACCGACTTCGTTCCCGTAATCATTTCGAGAATCGTTTGGGCGTTCTTTAGTCCTTCACCTGGCTGTCCGACACCCATGTTGACCGTTACTTTGGCCACACGGATTTCGCGCATCTTGTTTTCTTCTGCCATCATTTATCACTTGTCAATTATTCCTTTTCCACCGCGATCGCGGCTTTCTTGTTTCCGATCACGAACACGTTTTCCGTAATCGTCTGAAACTCGCTGTCCCCTTTCAGCGAAACCAGGCTTTCTTTTTGCATGGTTGACGGGGAAATGTTTTCAATGGTCGCGACACTGCCGCGGTGAGTTCCGCCCACAATGTACGCCAAATGTCCTTCTTTCATCTCAAACGTATCCACGATTTTCCGGTGTTCCAAATCCACTTTCAATGAAGCGCCCACGGGGACTTTTCCGTCTTTTTGCATGAACGTCGAACCCGCATTGGTGGTCAATTGGAACAAGTGCCCTTTCGAAAGCACTTTTTTCGTGACTTTTTCAACCGAAAACTTTCCGTCGTCTTTTGTAATCTCAAGCGGTACCAGCCGGCCTCTGCCGTTCAATACCATTCGATAATATTTTTTCGCGGTTTCCAGATACACCACGTCAAACAATCCCACGGCGAACTTGCGTTCTTTTCGCTTTTTCGAATTCACGAAAACGGTTCCGGTCGAAAGCACGCGTCGGGTTTCCAACGCATTGGTCGTAACGCCTAACACATCGCGCAAAACCGAACCCAACGGCACAGCCGTTTCCTGGCTGTGGCTTCCGGGGCTTGGTCGAATCGCCCATGTCCGGGCTTTCTTAATCACGGTTCGAACGCGTGGCAAAGCCAATCGTTTGGACGTCGTGCGTCCGCCTTTACTACTCATTTTGCAGTCACCTTCGCTTTGGCCACGGTTTTCTTTGGTGCCGCGGTTTTTTCCGGGGCTTCTTCGTGGGTTTTCTTTTTTTTCGCCGGAGCATTCTTGAATCGCCGGTCGTCTTTGGTTTCCAATTCCATAATCATCAAATTGCTCGCGTGAATCAAAATCGGGATTTCTTTTCCGTCCGATTTTTTGCGCATGATCTTTTCAATTGCGACGCGCTGCGAATCGTAATTGACTTCGGTTACTTTGCCGGTTTTTCCGAACTGGTTTCCCGAAACGACTTTCACCAAGTCGCCTTTCTTTAAGGGCACCGCGCGGGTCTTATACTCTTTGCGCAGCTCTTTGGACAAATGCACCGACAAACGTTTTTGCTTCTGGTGCAACGCCAGGTTGGCCTGGTATTTCCGCTGCTTGTTTGGTTTTTTGCTTTTCGGATTCATCTTCAATCATTCCTTACAAAACGGCCTGGGCCAATCCCGCGACTTTCGGATATCGTTCGGCGACTTCTTTGGCGACCACGCCTTTGACTTCGGATGCTTTGGGCAATCCTTTTTCATCGACCAATACAACCGCGTTGTCTTCGAACGCGATGCGCATTCCGTCGCGTCGGCGGTATTCTTTTCGAACACGGACAACGACCGCGCGTTCCACTTTTTTACGCATTTCCGGTTTTCCTTTCTTGACGACCACGTTCACGAGGTCGGCGATTCCGGCTTTCGGATACATTTTCTTGCGTGATTTGAATCCAAACACGCTGATAATCTCCACTTCTTTCGCGCCGGAATTATCCGTACACAAACAACGCGTCTTTTGCGTCAATCCCCGCACCGGCGAAGCGTTAATGGCATTCATTTCTTATCCTCTTTCTTTTTGGGTTTTTCCTCTTCTTTGATGTCTTCAATCAAGCGTTTTTCGGCGGCTTTCTGCAGGATCTGCATGACGACGAAATTCTTGGTTTTCGAAATTTTTCGGGTTTCCCCGATTCGTACCACGTCGCCTTCGTTCACGGCAAAATTGTCGGGAACGTGCGCTTTTACTTTTGAGCGGCTTTTTTTGTATCGCTCATACTTTGAAACGTAATGCACTGTGTCGCGCAAAACCGTAACGGTTTTCGGGGCTTTCGCGCTGATGACTCTTCCATCAAACACGTTTCCGCGCACGGGCAAACTGTTTTTGTTTTTCACCGACATGTTTCTTCCCTCATTTTTTTTTCTTGACCAAAGCCTTAATGCGGTCTTCCGGCCTAAAACACCATTCTTTCAAATCTAACGTGTACTTTTTCTCCTTCCATTCGATTTCCAATTTCACTTCTTTTTTTGGCAACACGATTTCTCTGGAATCCGATTCCAACACAACCGTGTTTTTGGTTTCACCGACGATCCGACCTTTTTTTCCGACTCTGCCCGGATCCGTGGACGCGATCACAACCGCGTCCAAACCGATCCATTCATGGCCGGCAAGGTTTTTCTCGGTAATTTCAATGATCATCAATCAATGCCTCGTTGTATCCTTCCGCAAGCAGCACTTCTTTGACTTTTCGTGCATGATTTCCTTGCAGTTCGATGATTTTGTTCTTGGATGTTCCGCCGCAAGCGAGTTTTTTTTTCAACACTTTTTCCAGTTCTTTGGCCAGTTCCTCGGTGTCGAAACCGCTGACGTGCGTCACCTGTTTTCCGAATTTTCGGGTAATCATCCGAATCTTTATTTTCTGCTGCTCTTTTTCGATTTGGCCACAGACGCAAAGTGATTTCGGTAGTCCACAGGTTTGACAAATTTCATCCATTTTTTTCCTTCAGCCTCCGCGTGCTATCATTTTTTTTGTTTTTTGCTTAAGCGCTTTTTCGTGGCTAACCGTCAGAATCCGCGCGATGGTTTTGCGCATATCCTTTATTTTTCCAGGATTCTCGGGTCGGGTTCCGGACGCGACGAGTCCGCGTTCTTTGGCCAGTTGTTTCTTCAATTCCGCCAGTTTCGTTTCCGCGTCTTGATCGCCCAATGCACGAACTTCTTTTACTTTCATACCTTAACCTTCACTTTTCTTCTTCCACCGCGGATTCCTCGGCTTTTTTCTCTGCAGGTTCTTCTTTCTTTTCTTTTTTTGCCTTGGGTTTTTCCGCTTTGGGTTTCTTGGTTTCTTTCTTTTCGGTTTTTTCCTCAACGATTTCTTCGGCTTTCTCGGTTACCGGCTCCACTTCCATTGGAACCGATTCCGCGACAACGGTTTCATCCGCTTTTTTCCCGATGTAATTTCTCAAATCAATCTTGTCCAAAAACTGCACGTCGGGTCGCACGATCCGTACTTTGAAACCGATCGCTCCGATCTTGGTGATCGCGGTTCCTTTGGCATAATCGACGAGCAACGCTTCGTTCCCGACTTTTTTCATGTATCCTTCGGCCAGGCGTTGTTTGCGTTTTCGCTGTCCTTTTCCCGCAATGACTCCTTTAACAATAATTTCGACTCCTTTGGCGCCGCTACCCATGATGTCGCGCACGGTTCGAAAGCAAACGCTTCTCCACGAGAACCCTCGTTCCACGGCCGCCACGATCTTGTCGGTGACGGCTTGCGAGTCGAGATTCACCTTGGGAATTTCCCGGATTTCCAACTGCGGATTTTCGATTCCGTACTTGGTTTTGATCGCTTCGGTAAGGCTTCGGATGTTTTCCCCGCCTTTTCCGATCGCGAGTCCCGGTGACACCACGTTGACGACGATTCGCGTCACGAGCGGCGTCTTGACGATTTCGGACCGCGTGAAACCCGCGCGTTCCAATTTTCCGCGCAAGAACCGGTCGAGTTCGACTTTTCGGATTCCCTGTTCGATGAATGCTCGTTCAATCATTTGCATATCCCCTTAGGCTGCCTCTAACAACACAATTTCGATGTGGCACGACTTTGTTTTTCGTCGTTTTCCGCTGATGTGTCCTTTGTTCTGGTACGACGGTCTTCCAAACGCCTGGCTTGCAAACGCATGCAAGACCACGAGTTTTTCGGCATCGAGTCCCTTGTAATCGGCATTCGCTTTCGCGCTTTGTACCAGCTTCAAAAATACTTTCACGGTTTTTTCCGGATACCGGCCCGACTTGGTGTGTTCTTTCGCTTCGCCTTTTCTGTGCGCAACTTTCTTGTTGTAGCGCGGCAACGGCAAGTGTTCTTCTTTTTCAAGCACGCGTTCCAAAAACGCTTCCACTTTTTTCACGGGTTTTCCGCGGACCTGGTTGCAGATTTCGGTCGCGTATTTGAGCGACGCGTTAACGCCAACGCTCAATGCGCGCGCCATTTTTTTCTCCACAACGGTCGTTTCCAGATTGTAATTTCGTTTCATATGCTAACCTTCATTATCGCGCGGTAATCGCGGTGCTCGACTTGGTGGCACCGATTCCGGCTTTTCCGTGCAGCAAGCGTTTCCTCGTCAAAACCATTTCGCCCAGGTAATGGCCCAGCATTTCCGGTATGACCAATACTTGTTCGAACGAGTTTCCCTTGTAAACGGCAAAACGCAATCCCACCATTTTGGGAATGATCACGGTATCGCGCAGATGCGTTCGGATGGCTTTGGGTTCTTTTCCCGCTTTTTGCGTCTGAATGTTTTTTTCGATGCGTTTCAACAACTGCTTGTCGAATCCGTGCTGTAACGTTCGACGCGCTCGGCTTCGAACCAGCAACGCGAATTGATCCAGCGGCATTTCCGAAAGCTCCGTCATTGTCTTGTTGCGGTACAAAAATTCCTTTGCCATTTATCTCTTCCTCCGTCCCGTGCGGCTTGAGGCAATCGCTCCGACCTTTCGGCCCGGCGGCGCATTGCGCTTGGTGCTCTTGGATTTTCCGGCGTGATGCTGGCTTCCACCGAACGGGTGATCGACCGCGTTCATGGCGACTCCACGCAATCCCGGATAATGGCGTCTACGCGCCTTCATTAAATGAAAATGGGTTCCTGCTTTAAGCATTGGCTTTTCATGTCGTCCTCCGCCCGCCACACAACCGATCGTTGCGCGGCATTCCAGTGGAAGCTCGATGGTTTTTCCCGAAGACAATTTAACCAACGCGTTTTTGGCGGTTTTGGACATGATCAACCCGTACAAACCCGACGCTCGAACCAGGGATCCGCCGTCTTCCGCCATTTTTTCAACGCAAAAAATCGGGCATCCTTCCGGAATCTGCGCGACAGGCAATACGTTTCCGATTCCCACTTGCGCGTTTTTGCCCATTTCAATCGATTGTCCTTTCGTCAATCCTTCGGCGGCGATCATATACGATTCTTTTCCGTTCGAAAACAACACGCGCGCCAAAACCGCGCTTCGACCCGCGTCGGTTTCCAATTCCAGCACTTGTCCGGACAAAACACCGAGCGGTTCGGTATCCGAAGAACGCAAGTACCGCACGTCCGCGGTTCCTTTTTTTGTCGCAATAAACGTAAAGGAGCCTTTGCCTCTTCGCTGCGCTCGTAATGACTTACCCAATTGAACACCTTTAAATGACTCCGAGTTTAATCGCGACATCGCTTGCCTTGAACGCCTTGTCAAGCCGCACGAACGCTTTTTTCCGGCCTTTTCGGTCGCGGATCAAATTTACGTCGGATACCTTGACCGCGTACACGTCCTGGACCGCTTTTTTGATTTTGTCCTTGGACGCCGAATCACTGACGACAAACGCCAGTTTGTTTTCCTTTTCGATCATTCCGACCGCTTTTTCCGTAATCAACGGATAAAAAATAATTTCCGTCAAGTCCCTGATTTGTTCGCTTGCGGAAGCCTGCGCGACCAGGGGGGTTTTCTTTTCCTTTGACGCGATTCGTTCCTGGACCTGCGTGTGCTTTCCGGTGGACTTCTTTTGCACGACCGGTTTTTTTTCCGCAACGGGTTTCTTCGCGACTTTGGCCGCTTTTTTCTTTGCCATTATTCTTTACCCCAAATCTTTCCGACTTGCGATACAGCGTCTTCCGTCCACAATGTCAACCGGCCCGGTTTTGTTCCCGGGGCCAGCAATTCAACGCTCAAATTTCGGGCTTCGACCACGTCAACGCCTTCGAGGTTTCGGCAACCCTTGATCGCCGCGGCTTTTTTTCCGACCACAATCAAAATGCTTTTTCGCCGCTTGTACTTGTTTCCGCGGCTTTTTTGCTTTCCGGCGCGAACCGTGCGCTTTTCTTTCGCGCTTTCGATTTCGTCCCACAGCTTCAAACTCTTCAACACATTCGAAACATCCTTGGTTTTGGCGAGTTTTTCAAATTCATTCGAAATCACCAACGGCACTTCCGAAACGCTGGTTTCTCCGCGAATCTGAACAAAACTCTTGTTTCCCGTGGCCGCAATCGCGCTGGCAAGCGCTTTTTTGCGTTCTTTCTTGTTCATTTCTTCCGCGATACGCGACTCCACTTTCGGCGGATGCGCGGCGTGACCGCCCACGGCCTGCGAAACACCGGCGACTTTTCCCGCCATCAATGAACCGCGGTTTTTCATGCGGGGCAATCGGGCGTGACCCGTGTTAATCGATTTTTCTCCGCCGGGCAAACCGCGATAACCGATGTACACCGCGGTATTATCCAATCCGGCTTTCAAATATTTTCCTTTGGGCTGCTTGGCTTTTGACTGGCTTGACAAAACGGCGCGCTTGATCAACTGGGTGTTGACCTGCGACTCAAAAATCGGGGGTAACTCCAGGGCTTTTCCCGCTTTTCCATCCAATCCCAACACGTGGCACTTCATCTTAAATCCTCTATTTGGCGGCTTGCTTTAATTCGTCTTCAACGCTTTTATGCTCTTTTTTTTCGACTTTTTGCGCTTCAACCTTGGCGGCTTTCGGAGTTTCTTCGGTCGCGGCTTTTCCGTGCGTAACCGTTGAAATAAACGAAATTTCTTCAAGCTTAATGCGGTTTTCGCGGCTGGGTCTTGTCGGCAAGCGCAATCCGATGCAACGCTTGGAAGGACCCGGAATCGACCCGGCAACCAAAACAAAATCATTCGAAACATTTCCATAATGCGCAAAACCGCTTGAAGGCGAAATGGCTTTTCCTTTCTCGCCTAAAACCAGGATCTTTTTGTTGAATTCGGTGCGCGAATTATATCCCATTTGTCCCGCGCGCGCCACCGTCCACATGACAGTCGGGGGATGCCACGGACCGATCGATCCGACCGCGCGCTGTTTCTTGGCTTTGTGGCGCTGAATCTTGACATTGTGTCGTTTGATGACGCCTTGCATTCCTTTTCCGGTCGAAACCGCTTTGACATCCATCAGCGTGTTGTTTTCAAATACTTCTTTCAAATGCAATTCGTTTCCGAGTTTTTCTTTCGCAAACGCCAGTTGTTCGTCGACTCCACCTGAAATCGCGACTTCGGAAACGTCGGGTTTTTTCTTCCCAAATCCGGTCAAACTCGGTTGCGTCGCGACCAGCAAGCGCACGTTGGCGATTTGGTCTTTGATTTTTTCCAAATCCGAAATCGTTTTGTACACGGTTTTGGTTTTTTTCTTCTTTGACTGCGGCGATTTAAAATTATAAATTTTTTTTTGAAGATGTCGATCCGCTTTGTCGGCCCACATTTCGGTTAACACGTTGATTCCCGTGCGACCATCGTTCCATCCGGTGACGCGAATTCCGATCACGCGAAGCGGCGGACACTCGATAACGGTTCCCGCCATTATGATGTCATGACCGGTACTTGGCGTGCTTTTTCGAAGGTCTTTTCCCCCGATCTGCACCATGCCGGCTTTATATCCAAAAAAATTAACCGCTTTTGCCTTGCCCGCTTTGGGAGCCGAAAACGCGCGGAAGCTTGGGGTTTCCTTGTCTGCGCGAGAACGCGGATAGTATTGCAGGCTTCCTGTTCGAGGACGCGATTTATCTACCATTCTTCATCAATCCACTGAAAACGGGCTTTGGGGGCCCAACAGCCAAAAATTCGTGTTTTGGCAGTTACATCCAATCCGGTTCGAACTGAATGCAGTTTGCCGTCAAAAAGACGGATAAAATCCAGGAAAACCCCGGATTCGTTAATATATCAATTCCTTCGGAAAAAGGTATTTAAAGAGTGCTGTTCTGTTTTCGCTTTTGGCTGGCCATCCCACCAAGAACTTCAAACACTCTTTGGTTTTATCCCTAATTCTCTTAGATATTCAACACTCTTTTTTTTTTATTCAATACTTTGTTTAATTATCCAACAGTTTGTTTAATTACGCGCGCCACGAGTGCCGTCCATTCGAGCGATACTGGCCATTTTTATCAATCACCGAAAACGGCGGATGGCGAATCCGCGGCGGATGGGCTTCGCGATACTGGTTATCCAAAAACAAGAACACCAACACCACGGCCAGCACGATCAACAAAATCAAAAGCCCGCTGGAAAACACTCCGCGTCCAAGCGAAAACAAACCCGCAAAAAAACCGTTCGACGGGGTCAGTTGGCTTCCAAATCGCTTCATGGTAAAAGCGAATCGATCGGATCGACCGTCATCCAACGCCACCACTACTGAACCGTTTCCGTCCGTTGCCGAAGCACTGGGCTTGGCAGAAAAAATCCGGGTATTTGATTCATTGGGGTTTAACGTAAACACGCTGCGGTTATTCGAAACCGACCAGCCGGCCGGAAGTTCGATCCACACGTCTCCGGAAACTTGAGAATCCGAAAAATTGGTCACCTGCACATGCACCTGGGTTTCTGTCGGCGACACCGGCACCACGGAAATAGTGACCGTAAGAACATCGGACGCGCTCAACTTCGGAACCGCTTTGATTAAAATATCCCGCTCATCCACCAAGTCGCCGTCCTCAAAAAGACCCACGACCGCGTCCGCTTCTCCGAACACGTTGTTGGAAAAAATATCAATGTACACCGGAACCGACTCGTTTCGTGGAACCGACACCGAATGCGATTCGGTCGTCCAACCATTCAGAATATTTCCCATTTTCACGTCCACGGTTCGGCTGAAATTCGAATTGTTTTCGACCAAAACCTTGACCGTCGTTTTTTTGACAAACACCACGGAGGACGGCAACGACGCGATTCGAATGTCCCCGTCTCCAGTCTCGCGGGAAACAATACGCGTAAATTTCTTTAACGCCGTGCAATCGAACACGCTGGGGCGAAACTCGAGATTTGTTTCCGAACCCGAAAGCAACGTCGCTTTCACGGTCGTTGAAAACCAGCCATTCGGCGGCGCGGAAATCACGCTGGGCGAAACCGACAAATTGGTTCCGCTCAAATACACGAACGCGTCCTGATCCGTCGGATTGAAAACACGCACATCCACCCATGCCACGTCATCGGACGCAACCACGCGATCCGGCACTTCGAGTTTGAAGTCCGGACACGTTTCGTCCGAATCTTTCGGCGTGATAACCACCGGAAAACTTTCGGTTCCGATCGCGGTGAACGAACACGTAGCCCCGTCGGCGAAATGACCCGACACCTGGATAAAACCGGTTCGGTCTCCCTCGCTCGAAACACGATTTGCCTGTGCCGAAAACCACACCCGGGCGATTCCGCCTCCCGAAGGCGCAAACAAGTCAAACGTGGTTTCACTAAGCGAAAAATCCGTGCTGTCGTCAAACATGTTCACGGAATCAATGTAAAACGTCCGGTTCGAACCGTTCAACACCTTGAAAAAATCCGTTTTCGAAGACCCGCTTTCCAAAAGCAATGGAAAGGCTTCGATCGAAACCGAGCGGCAAACCTCTGGATTCGGCGTCGGCGTGTCCTTGACCAGTTCCACCGCGATTTCTTTGCTTACGTCCGAAAAACTGCAAATCTCGCGGTTTTCAAACTCGCCGCGCAATTGCAATCGAAACCCCCCGATTCCGGAAGCGTCCAGCGTACCCGTGGTGGCCCGCAACTGAATTGTTCCGGTGCCATGCGCCGGGATCGTGGAACTCTTTGAAATCAATTGAACGGCAAACTCGGGATCGGTTTCCTCGATTTTCACGTCATACACGGAAAAATCCAGTTCCGAATTATTCGTCACCGTAAACACGCGTGATTGCGAACCATTCTGACTTAATCGAAAAGATTCCCCCGTGATTCCAAGCTGGTTGCAGGTAACATCCGGAGCCGAATTTTCAACGGTAACCGAGAACACGCGGTCCGGAACCTGATTGCACACGGCACCCCCTTCGAATTCCCCGCGAATCCGAATCCGAACATTTCCACTGCGGTTTCCGGAAACTTCTTCCGCGCTGATTTTTACCCGCAGTTCGCCGGTTTGATATGACGGAATAATCGGATCGAAATAATCCTTTTGAACCAAAACAAAATCGCCTTCGTCCGAAATCTCGACGGAATTAATGAAAAAGCGTTTTCCGGTATTGTTTCGGATCAAAAACGTTTCAAACGAAAGCGAATCCTCGGCAACGTTCACCGGAAAAACATCCACAATGATCTGGTTGCAGGTTCCAAAGTCGCTGACCGGCGCTTTCACGGTAATCGGAACGGTTTTTTCGCCGATATGCAAATACGAACAGCTCAACCCATTTGCGAAACGACCCGAAACGCGCGCGCGACCCGTGATGGTCTGGTCCAAATACACGGCGGCCGCAGTGGCGGTTGAAACGTGCTGGGCCGTGGCATGCGCGGGGATCCAATAATTCGCGTAATCCGAATCGATATTAAGAAAGCTGGATGTTTCCGTGACGGAAAAATCATCGAGGAAAAAAGGAACATTGGACGTGTTTTCGATTCCGACAAAAAAGTTTTTGGCGGACTCCGAGTTCACGGACACCGGAACCGTGCTTAGATGAATGCGGTCGCACGAAGCGGGCGGATAATAACCGCTGGCCAGAACGGGTCCGATGACCAAGACCAAAACCACTGCCAAAAGCGCATATCGCAGATTCATCATTCAATCACTAAGTTATACAATTAGGAACAGAACACCTTTAAAAATATTACTAAACCCCGTTAATTGGTTAATTAAGGGTTCTTTCGTATGGGAGAACGCCTGCAACCCCCTCTTTGGGTCATTCCATCCAAATCCAACCGACTGGCAAGGCACGCGAAAGCAACGTGTGGAGTAAGAACTTTGTGGCAATGCAAAACGAGATTCTTGCAAAAACGATCGTGCATACTATCTGCTGTTTAATCCACACAGCAAGAAAAATGGGTGTGGCTTCAGAATTAATTTGGCGACAGCCGAAAGAAATCACCGCCGCTATACTCCGCTAAAACTGGCAATAGGCAAATCATTTGTCAGTTGCACGGCGCTTGGCCTTTCGCCGATCATAAACCGTATGCGCCCCCATGGCTGGGAGCCCTAACTTTTCGGGTTTAGGTTTTTCAAATGCCGCAAATTGTTTTTCGGATACCACCATCATTTTGCCGCCCCGTGCATTATACAGGCTTCCAACTTGATTTTTTCGCCGGTCTTCAGGATCCATCCGTCTATTGCGCGTCACATTTCTTCGAATTTCAGGAGTACGCGTATTGGTAGTTAATTGTTTTATCAACTCGCCCTCGCGGCGTGCGTATAATTTATGGGGTCCAAACGATGCAAAATATGCATTGGTTTTTCGACGTTCACCCATTCTTCGCTCAACAGGTTTTTTTGCAGGTATTTTCCTCACCTGCAAATACAATCCACTGTCTAAATAAATAACTTTGGTTGATGAATCTTTTATGTGCAGAATACTATTTTGCACTTTTAGGGAGTACGAAACCCGAATTTTTGCACTCTTTAAGTGCAAAGCCGGGTTTAACCAAAGCTTTATAGTCTTCCTGGGTTGTTTTCGAGTAACAAGGTGATTTTTTTGGCCAAAAAATACAAAATCATATACGACCGAGAAGGATGCATCGGAGCCGCCGCCTGCATCGCCGGTGCCCCGCAAACCTGGAAAATGGACAACGACGGAAAAGCAACACAATTAATCACGGAATTCGAAGAAAAAGACCTTCAGCAAAACCTGGATGCCGCACGCGCATGTCCCGTCAACGTGATTCATATTTTCGACGAAGCCGGAAACCAACTCATCTGACTTTTTTGGCCAACCGGCCTCTTAAGACCAACGCGTAATCTTCCCGGATACCCAACGCCGCCGCGATTTCTTTTCCGGTGGCGTTCGGATGAAAATGCAAAAATTTTGCCAATTGATCTTTTCTTTGAACCGGATTGCCGGTGGCAGGATCCATGCGAACAAACGTTCCGCGTCGCGGGATTTCTTTTCGTTTCCTTAACCGGGCTTTTAGAACCGAAATTGATGCGGACAACCGGGGGTTTCCCAGTTTTTTGGCCATTTCATTCGGATCCATTTCCGGATGCGCGCGAATCAACTGCGTCAGGGTTCCCCGTGGTTCGGTTCGACGGCGCCGGGGTTCACGCGGTTTTGACCTATTATTCGAAGCCATTTTTTTCACTTCTTTTTCCGTTTCGGTTGAATGCGCGTGGCCCCAAACAACTGGCGTCGAATCCGGCTCACGAGCACTTGCGAAACCTTAAACTGCGCAGTAAGCGCCTTATCCGAAACCCTCGGATCTTTTACCATTTTTTTTCGGATTTGATCGCTTTTCGTGACCGGTTCACGGGTTTTGGAATCCAGTTCTGAAAAATGGCCGGTGTGGGTACTTTTGCGATACGGAACCCGTCCCATTTCCGCTTTCAACTGCTGCTGGACATAATCAATGGTGTGCGGGGGAATTCGCCGGCCAAATCGCTCACTTGCAAGCCGAGCGGTCTCGGTTTTTCCAAGCGAATAATGAACACGGACAAACGCCTCCAATTCGCTTTTTTTCCTGCGCATTTTCGACCGGTCTTTTTGCAGCCTCGGCAATCGCCATCCGTCTTTACGCAACCGGGTGCGCATGGCATTTAAGGTATTTTCCGAATACGCCCGCTCCAGGACATTCGAAAGCACCCGGCCTGTTAGGGTGGGATGCGAAAGTACATACCCTTTCGCCGAAAACGGTTTGGGCGGTGTCGGAACTTTGACGGGTAAAAAGCCGCTGCTGCGGGTTTGTTTTGTTTTTTTCCGTATCTGGATCAACCCTTGATGTTTCCGATCGGCGCCAGCCGACAGACTTTTTTGGATATCCCGGCCTCGTGCATGGTATCCACGACATCGGAAATATTTTTGTACGCGGCCCCCGCTTCTTCGGCCAATCCCTGCATGGACGCCGCTTTCACGATGATTCCGCGGCTTTCCATCGAAGCCAACAATTCGTTTCCCCTATACAATTCTTTGGCTTTTTGCCGCGACATCGTGCGCCCCGAACCATGCATCGTGGAACCCAACGATTCGTCCATGGCCTGCTGGGTTCCCACGCACACGTACGAACCCGTTTCCATTGAACCGCCGACAATGACGGGCTGACCCGTTTTTTGAAAACGATCCGAAAGACCCGGTTGACCCGGACCAAAACAACGCGTCGCGCCTTTGCGATGCACCACGACTTTCCGCGTTTTTCCGTCGAATTTGTACGGCTCCACTTTCGCGATATTATGGCACACGTCATACACCAGATTCATTTCCAGATCCTCTGCGGAAGACTCGAATACTTTCGAAAAAACTTCGCGCACGCGGTGCATGATTAACTGCCGATTCGCAAACGCGTTGTTTGCCGCGCAATTCATTCCCGCAAAATAATCCTGGCCGGGTTCGCTTTGAAACGGAACACACGCCAAATCGCGGTCGGCCACCGAAATATCGAATTTTTTCATCGTTGACACGAATTCCGTGGCATAATCCGAACACACCTGATGACCAAATCCCCGCGAACCGCAATGAATCATGACCATGACCTGGTCCGGAGAAGAGATTCCGAATTTTTTCGCGATCTTGGGGTCGTCCACATCCCTTGCACGCGACACCTGTACTTCCAAATAATGATTGCCACTTCCCAGCGTTCCCAACTGGTCGGTTCCGCGTTGCCGCGCTTTTTGGGAAACCTTGGCGGGATCCGCGCCTTTGATCGCGCCGTTTTCTTCAATGGCATCCAAATCTTTTTTCCAGCCAAAACCGTTTTTCACCAGCCATTTCGCCCCGTGCACCATCACTTCGTCAAAATCATTCTCGGAAAGCGTCAACAATCCTTTGCGTCCAACGCCCACGGGAACCGATTTGAACAACTCGGAAACCAGGGTTTTCAATTTCGGTTGCACGTCCTTGATCGACAAATTCGTCGTCATCAGACGCATGCCGCAGTTTGATACTGTGATGCTATTTGCTACGAAGTTATGTGCTTCGTTTTCAACGGTAAAATCATACACATTTCCTTCAAACGGAAGTTGTTCAATTTTAATTATTTTTTCCCACACCTGCCCCGATTGATCCAAGCCCTCTGTTCTAACTTGGAGAAAACCATCGAAAGTCTCAAACTTTGTAGCGGTTCGGACGTTTGTTTTTCGATTTTCCCAAATGCTTCGCGCAACAAATCGTTCGTTAATGTAGGGGTTACCAATTCGCTGAGTGATTTCCTGTAGAGTTAATCCCTCATTTTTCAACATTCGAGCTGTTGCAATACTTTGTGTTCTTTCGGCAAGCATTTTTTGCTTTATCTGCAAATACGACGTTGCGACTGCTGCCAAAAATTGTTTCTGTTTGTTATATTCAAAACCTATTTTTTCCCACAACTTTTCCAAATTCTCTGGAACAGAGGAAATCTGAAGTCTTAATCGGATTGAAATTTCCCCCTTTTCATTAATTAGCTCTTCTCGCTCGTTTATCAAAGTACTTTCAATTCCAAATTCCTTGAGTAACTGTTTGACCTCTTCCAAAAATATTCTTCCTCCTTCCATTGCGGCAATCCTTTTGTTCATGGATAAAACAGGACCGTAAAAATTGTACGGCGCATCTGTAACAGTGTCTGGAGAAGACAGTTCTGCCCCGAAAAGAGCCGCTAAATATAACCTTTTCATCCACTTCGGGCACGTTTGCAGCCAACTTGGCAAGCCATAGATTTTTTTAGCCTTATTTCCCGTCGTGCACCCAAGTGCAGCCAATAATCCCGCAAAAGACCTTGAAGGACAATTCAGGCTGGTTTCTTCTCTGACAAACGAAAAGGTATCATACATTGTTTTTATCTTATGTACCCGAGTCCTCGAATATAATACCGATGAAAACCCAATCTCTTTCAAATCTTTCTTAATTTCTTTTAAGTCCTCTTTTTCTCCGTAAAACCCAACCGTTGCACCATGTTTTTTTAAAAAATGCAAAGAGCCGTCGCCTTGAATAAAACCCGCTATTTTTACTAACAATGGAAATTTAGGGTTGTCTTCGGTTAAAGGTAAGAGGTTTTGTTTTTTCAGAAAGCGCAATGCGTACTCGAGTGCCTTCCCATGATATGGATACGACTTAGCGAAGTCTTCTTCTGAAATAATTATTCGGGACGATGGTGGCTCAAACGGAATGCCTTCAAACGAGAACGTTGCAACGAGTTCTAATCCAAGCTTTTCACATTCCTTCATCCCCTGTTTCGTCAGTATTGGATGATCTTTTGTTGCACGGATTTGTTTCCCCGATTCTGTTGTAATCTGGTATAATACTTCTTTTTCTGGACGTTCGAAAAAACGGATGATCGGAGTCTTGGTTTTTTCATTTTCCCAAAAACAAATTAGTTGTTCTGTTTCAATCTTTTCTTTGAACGCCGCTATTGGTAACGAATATCCAAAGCGTGTAAGGATTCTTGTTTCTCCGGGAAGGCAGTTGATATCGTATCCCACCGCGCTTGGTGAAATCACGCCTTCGTTGACGTCAAAACCCGCAACGCCACCGACCGGCATTCCGTATCCCAGATGACAGTCGGCCATCAGCAGCATGTTTCCGACGATTCCCGGCATCGAAGCGACATTTTTGGCCTGCTGCAAGGTTTGGTCATCAATCGTCGGCAAAATCCGGTCGTTGGCAAACAACCGAACCGGAACATTCATCGAACCCGCGGCTGGAAGCTCAAAACGAACGCGATCGATTCGACGAAGCGATTCTTTCATATATTAACCTAAAAAAATATGGTTTAAAACCAGCTACTTTTGGACCGGTCCACCGCGTTTTTTATTTTGTCGCGCTTGTTCCTCTGCTTTTCTTAATTCCGTTTGGCGAGCGCGTACTTGCCGGAGCAATTCCGTGCGCAAAGGCTTCGGTTTCGTGCCTGTTTTCGACAACGCTTCCCACGGAACCGGTTTTTTCGGATTCGGTCCTGTTTTCAATCCGCGAACGATTCCCAATTTTTTTCCCATTCTTCGCAATATTCCCATCGTTTCACCTCAAATATCCAACACGACCGTTGCTTTTAATCGTTTCTCTTCCGTGATGATTTTTAAATTATGAAACGTCACGGCTTTCACGTCGCTTCGAACGAACTCGCTGTTTATTTCTTCGATGGATTGCCCCGACAAGGTCGCGTTTACCCCTATTTTTCCCTTGAGTTTCCAAACATTTACCGCGGCTTTCTTGAACAAAACCCGCTGGAAATCTTTCAAGAAAACGATCTCCGAAAGAAATTTATGTAGCAGTAGTTCGGGGTTTTCACCCGAAATCGAGATCACGATTTTTTTTGTTCCGCGTAATTGTTTTACTTCCGCCATTTGATGAAACAACGCTTCGGCGCAATGCAAAAACAAATCCGACAAATTCGATCCCGTGGCCTCGAAAGCGGCTTCGCCCGCAATGAAATCAAGCTCTTTATGGGTGGCCATGAGGTATTCCCTTGAAACTCAATGCGAGAAAGCATTTTTAAGGAGTTTTCGCCAGTTTGTAAACAAGTGCGGGAAAACACATGTTTATTGGAATTACCGGTTTAAATTGCTCTGGAAAAGACACCGTCGCCGAAATCCTTGAAGACAAAGGATTCGTCCGACGCTCGCTTTCGGACGAAATCCGAAAAGAAATGCGCATCCGAAACATTCCGATTTCAGACCGCGATGCCATCATCAAAATGGGAAACGACCTGCGAAAAACCTACGGGCCGGGAATACTGGCCAAACGATTGCTTGCTTCCGTGGACCCGACCAAAAACTATTCGTTTGTGTCGATCCGAAACCCCGAAGAAGTCCGGGAACTCAAAAAACACCCCCAATTTTTCTTGGTGTTTTTGGAAGCCGACCCCAAAATCCGCTTCGAACGATTATTGGCACGCGACAAAATCGGTTCTGTCGGCTGGGGCAAAACCCCGAAAACATTCAATGAATTCCAAGTCGAACAAGAAAAAGAACTCGACAACAAGGATTCCGCCGGACAACAACTCCTAAAAGTCCGGGAAATGTCCGATATCGTTATTGAAAACAATGGCGGACTAGACGAATTACGGCAAAAAATCGACGGGTTTCTCGACAAACTGCACTTTGTTTACAAACGCCCTGCCTGGGACGATTATTTCATTGAAATGAGCCGGGTAGTCGCCAAACGCGCCACGTGCGACCGCGGACGCAGCGGATGCGTTATCGTGCGCGACAAACAAATCCTAACCACCGGATACGTCGGGTCACCGCCGGGACAACCCCACTGTGACGAAGTCGGTCACCTGTTGAAAAAAGTCGTGTATGAAAATGGGGAAATCCACCAGCACTGCGTTCGAACCCTGCACGCCGAACAAAACGCGCTCATGCAAGCCGCAAAACTCGGGATTTCATTAAGCGGCGCGACCGTGTATTGCAAAATGACGCCGTGTTATACCTGTGCCATGCTGTTGATTTCCGCGGGCCTCAAACGCGTCGTCTGCGAAAAAAAATACCACGGCGGCGCCGACAGCGAAAAACTATTCCTGGCCGCCGGAGTCGAATACGCCGTTCTCCACCCCGAACTGGAAAAATACCAAAACCAGTGATCGAAAAAAACTTTTTTTTCTAACCAAAGGTTTTTTTAGTTCCGTATTCCTCTAACTATTATGACGGAATTTTTGGACTTTTTCAACAAAAACTACGGTTTCTCCAAAGTTCCCGGCATCGCGCTCGGTCGGCCCCAATTCCAATCCGTTGAAACCGACGTCTCCGTAATCTTGCCGCTTTCGTCGCTGAATAAACACGGATTGATTGCCGGAAGCACCGGCACCGGAAAATCCCGGGCATTGCAATTGATGGCCGAAGTGCTGGCAAGCCAAGGAGTATCCGTTTTCCTAAGCGACGTCAAAGGCGACGTATCCGGTTTTGCAGCGCCCAATGACGCTGAAAAAGTCAGGGAACGAAGCGAACAACTCAAGATCGATTTTTCTCCCAAAACCTTTTCTACCAACTACTGGAGCCTCTCCAACCGGTTTATTCCCCTGCGACTAAACCTGTCCGATGTTTCGCCCGTGCTGATATCCAAACTGCTTCAACTCAACCCCACGCAGGAAAGCCACTTGTCCATGATTTTTATTTTCGCCAAAGAAAAACAAATCATCATCAACGATTTTTCGGATCTTTTGGAAGTCTCCGAATTCCTAAAGGAAAACCCCCGCGAATCCAGCGGCATCAGTCCCCAAAGCATCGACGTGATCCTTCGAAAAATAAGCGTGTTGCTAAACGAAGGAATCGATTCGTTGTTCGGAGAACCCGCTCTTGAAACCGCGGATCTTTTGCGCCCCGCGACCATTAACGTTCTCAACTTGTCCGACGTTCGAAAACACGCGGACATGCTGTCCATTGTCATGTCGTTTGTGCTCTACAAATTATTCAATGAACTGCACGACATCGGTGACACTCAAAAACCAAAAGCCGTTTTTTTCATTGACGAAGCGCATTACCTCTTCGAAAACGCGAATCCTTCGCTTGTGCAACTCCTGGTCACGATTTTGCGACAAATCCGATCCAAAGGAATCGGAGTCGTGTTCGTCACCCAAAACCCAAACGATATCGACGACAAAATACTGGGGTTGCTTGGAACCAAAATCCAGTTCGCGATGCGCGTGTTTGCCGCCGACGACGTAAAAGACCTCAAAGCCATTGCGGGCGCGTTTCCCAAAAGCGATTTTTACGCGCTTTCCGACGAACTCAAAACTTTGGCGGTCGGAACCGGATTCGTTTCCGCGCTAAACCCGAAAGGAGAACTGCTTTCGCCGGTAAAAACCGTTTTTTTTCCGCCGCAAAGCTTCATGGACGTTTTGCCGGATGAAACATTGTTGTCGGCGACGGATACTGCGCTTGTTTCGAAGTACAGCGCCAAACGACCAAAAACCGAAAACGCAACCGACCGCTTGTCGTTGTCAAACCTTGCCAAAATCAAACCGCGAGGATTAAGTCTGTGGGAAGTCGAACAAAAAATCAAAATGGATCGCGAAAAACAAAACCCGCCCGCGTACGTCACGGTGCCGCGCACGGTTTCAAAACTGTCCAAATCGCTGTTACCGATTCTTTTGGTTTTGCTGGTGATCCTACTCATCCTTGCACTGGCGGCCCTGATCGCCATGGGAAAAATCAGAATCGGATAAATGCTTGTTGAAAAAAAGATTGAAAAAAATAGTTTTACGATTTCAAATCGATTTCCATTCGGACGTTTTCGGGAATGTCGATTCGCATCACGCGATGCAATGTCCGGACATCCGGAGCAATATCAATAATGCGTTTGTGGATTCGCATTTGCCATTTTTCGTAGGTTTCCGTTCCGCCACCGCACGGGGCTTTTCGGGTCGGAACCGTCAGTTTTTTGGTTGGCAACGGAATCGCTCCCGAATGCTTGGTACCGGCTTTTTCCGCGATGTCGATAATTTTCGCGGCAATATCCGAAACCTGATCGTAGGAAGGCGAACTAAGTTTGATTCGTGCTCTTTCAGCCATAAAATATCACAATGAATTCTATACTAAGTGTTTGGAAAAAAGATTAAAAAAGAGAAGGAGAAGAAAATTACTTCTTGGCTTCTCTTGGCGTGACGCTCAAAACAATGCCAGCCGCAACGGTTTGACCCATATCACGGATAGCAAAGCGACCCAATTGCGGGAATTTCTTGAATTCTTCCACAACAAGAGGCTTTAACGGCGTAATCTTGACGATTGCAACGTCGCCGGTTTTGAGGAACTTCGGGTTCTCTTCCTTGACCTGACCGGTTTTCGGATCCAATTTCTTTTGGATTTCCGTCAAAGTACAGGACAATTGCACGGTATGCAAGTGGAACACCGGAGTGTATCCGATCGGGATTGCCGTCGGGTGATTCAACACCACGATCTGCGCCGTAAAATCCTTGGCTACCATGGGCGGATCCGACACATGTCCAATCACGTCGCCTTTGGCCAAATCTTCTCGGTTCAGTCCGCGAACATTGATTCCCACGTTGTCTCCCGGTTTTGCTTCGGTCAAAGACTCGTGGTGCATTTCAATCGATTTTACTTCGCCGGTTTTTCCGGACGGCATCACGATAATCTTGTCGTTGGGTCGCATGATTCCGGTTTCGATTCGTCCCACCGGAACAGTTCCGACTCCTTTGATCGTGTAAACGTCCTGCAACGGCATGCGCAACGGCTTGTCGGTCGGCAACACGGGTGCGACCAATTCGTCGCATGCTTCAACCAACGTCGGGCCTTTAAACCATGCCAGTTTTTCGGATTTCTTGGCGACATTGTCTCCCAAAAACGCGGAAATCGGGATAAACTTGACGGTATCCATTTTGTATCCGACGCTTTGGAGCAACTTGGTCATTTCGTCTTTAACTTCGTTGAATTTCTTTTCATCATAGTTGACTTCGTCCATTTTGTTGAACGCGACGATCAACTGTTTCAAACCCATCACTTGAGCCAAGAACGCGTGTTCTTTGGTCTGCGGCTGGATTCCTTCCTTGGCGGCACAAACCAACACCGCGGCGTCTGCCTGGCTGGTTCCGGTAATCATATTTTTGATAAAGTCTTTGTGTCCCGGGGCATCGATAATCGTAAAATCGTTTTTCTTTCCCTGAAACTTTTTGTACGCCACGTCGATGGTAACACCGCGTTCGCGTTCTTCTTTAAGGCGGTCCATGGCATATGCGAATGCAAACGAACCTTTTCCTCGGCTGTCGGCTTCTTCTTTCAATTTTCTGTATTCCTGTTCCGACAACGACCCAGTATCGTACAATAGTCGTCCAACTGTAGTGGACTTACCGTGGTCGACGTGACCAATGAAGATCAGGTTTATATGCGGCTTTGTTGCCATGACAAATTACCTCCAAATCATCGAATCTGTGCTAAAAAAGCCGATTCTCGCGTTTAACATAACTACAATATTCTTCGAACACAACTCTTTAAAAAACCATTGAAAAAGAACCCGTTTCCAAGGGTTCTTTCCTGGTTTTTTCAATCCAAAAAGAACGTGAACGCTTTGACTTCCGGGTCCATTCCCTTGCGTTTACGGATCTCCGTAATCGTGGGTTTTTGGAGTTCTGTGGGCAATTGTTCGTATCCCGCGTACTCGGCGGTCCAAATCGCGCGTCCCTGGGTCGCGCCACGGATCGCCGCGGCAAACCCGATTAGTTCCTTGACCGGAGCCTTGGAAATAATGACCGTGGCGTCGCCTTCGGTGCGCATTTCCTGAATCTGGGTCCGGCGGGCCGACAATTCCTTGGTGGTAGAACCCATTTGGTCCTGCGGCACCGTGATCGTCAATAATTGCTTTGGTTCGTAGAGCACCGGGTTTCCGGCCAAGACGCCGGCGTAAATGGTTCGCACCATCGCGGGCAGCATTTGCGCGGGTCCGCGGTGAATCGAGTCTTCGTGCAAGGTCGCATCTTCAAGCACGACTTTGAGTCCGAATACTTTTTCTTTCGCCAGCGGTCCGGCATCCAGTGCGTCGTTAAACCCCTGGATTACCAGTTCTTTGATTTCAAACAAGGATGAAATTCCGCGGGTCGCATCCACGAGCAGGCTGTTGTTGTGAACTGCCCAGGTTTTCTTGGCTTCGTCGCGGTCAAGACCGATTTCGATCAGTTTGTCCACGATCGCGCGGTCCTTGTCGCGGATTTTCCCATCGATCTTGGTGTCAATGAGTTTTTCAAGAAAGTCTTTGGATAACGGTTCGACGTGCATCAAGAACCGGTTATGCCGGTTCGGAGTCTTTCCTTCAAGTGTCGGCGACTTTTTGGTCATGGTTTCTTTGTACACGACAATCGGGTTTCCCATCTGCACGGGAACCTTGTAATTGTTTTCAATCCGGTAGCGGTTGACATCAAGGTGCAATTCACCCATTCCGGAGAGCAAATGTTCGCCGGTCTCCTGGTTGATCGACGCGCGCAGGTTTGGGTCTTCTTTGGTCAACTGGCGGATCGCAGTGATCAGTTTCGGTAAATCCTGCGTTTTTTTGGCTTCGACACTGACAGTAATGACCGGTTCGACCGAGCTCATAAACGATTCGAATTCTTTCATATCGGCGGCCGTGGAAACGGTTTCACCGGCGTACACATCCTTGATTCCGACCAACGCCGCGATGTTTCCGGGTCCCGCGTGCGAAACATTGATGAACTCGTTTCCCATAAACAATCCGACTTTTTGCACTCGCGCATCTTTTTGCATTCCAACGAGTTTGACGGTCATGCCGGGCTCGACGGTTCCCGAATAAATACGGCCAGTCGCGATGTCTCCCGCGTGCTGGTCGACCGAAACATCCGTAATCATCATGGCGATATCGCCTTTTTCATCGCACGTCGTCATGCTTTTGTAAATCGGCAGTTCCTGATCCCCCGCCCAGATGCGGCGGATACGGTATGCTTGGGCTTTTTTCGGCGACGGTAAGAAATTCTTAACCATCTGCAACGTGACTTCGTGGACCGGGGAAATCTTGGCCAATTCGCCTTCCTGGTCGTTTTTCAGATGATCATACACTTGTTTGAACTTGATGTTGGATTTTTGCATGTACGGAACCGAAACCGCCCATTTTCGCTTGGCGCTTCCAAAGGCGACGGTTCCCTTGACCGCGTCGACTTGCCAATCCTTCTTGAACTGATCCGGCGCGTTTTTGACAATCAGCGTGTTGACCGCGGTAATGATTTTGGCGAATCGTTTTTGCATGTCTTCTTCAGTGACCTGCAGTTCCTTGATTAATCGGTCAACCTTGTTGATGAATAAAACGGGTTGCACGTATTCGCGTAATGCCTGGCGAATCACGGTTTCGGTCTGTGGCATGATTCCTTCCACTGCGTCGACCACGACGATCACGCCGTCAACGGCACGCATGGCCCGGATGACTTCGCCCGTAAAATCCACGTGACCCGGCGTATCGATCAGATTGACCAATGTCTGAGTTCCTTCGAAATTGAACACGAGCGAAATATTCGCCGCATTAATCGTGATTCCGCGTTCTTGTTCCTGGTCTTCATAATCCATGACTTGCGCGTTTCCCGCGGCTTCGTGGGAAATCAGTCCCGCGGCGGCAATCAACGAGTCGGATAACGTGGTTTTTCCGTGATCGATGTGGGCAACGGTTCCGATGTTCCGGATGTTGTCCTTGCTTTGCATCAGCTTTTCGGCCAAAGCCACCATTTCTTCTCGTCGACCCATCGCATCATCCCTTGCGTGTTTTCATTATCGTGAAGCCATCGCGATGCGCTCGACTTCGTCGCGGCGACGGATGGAAAAAGAAGCGTTATCGCCTTTGGCAGCCAGGATGATTTCTTTTGCGAGTCCTTCTTCGGCAGAAACTTTGCTGTTAAAAGAAGATGCGAATCCCGCCAAACCCAGGTTCTTGACGGCTTCGTCCACGCGCCGCATCGGTGAAACATCCACCGAAACCGAATACGCGACTCCGCCTTTCTTGATCCGCGTCGTGTCTTCGCGCATGGCCGAATTTTCGATGGCCTGGATCAGAATCTGAACCGGGTTTTGCTTGGTTTCTCTTTCAATGATTTCAAATGCTTTTTCGATGATTTTCATGGCGTTGATTTTTTTTCCCGTGGCACCGCGACCGCGAATGTATTTTCCGGACATTTTGCGTTTTCCTTGCCCGCTTCGCATGACCTTGTTGATCAATCGTTCCACGATGTTGACTTTTCCTTTTCCGAATCGCGCGGCTGCTGCACGGCCGAAACTATGCGGCGTGTTGTGCGGTTCCAAATTGATGTACGGCGCGAGGCTCACATCGTTGATTTTGACCCCGTCGGTCGAATATTTTCCGAATATCTTGGGCTTGAATCCTGCTTCCTGTTGTTCCATAAATCATCCATTCCTTTATCGTTTGGCCTTTTCGATTTTTCCTTTTCGCAGCATCTGCAAAGGCTGGCCGTTGACATGCGTAACGCGGTATTTCACTCCCCACAAGTCTCCTTTGGGACCGTGTCGAGCGCCGCCGATTCCTTCGACAATGACTTCGTCGTGCTCGTCGATAAACTTGATGGCGCCGTCGCGCGGAGCCAATGCCGTCAACTGGCGGCCGTTTTTGATCAACTGCACGCGCACGCATTTTCGCAAACCGGAATTCGGTTGTTTTGCTTCGACGGTTCGTTTTTCGATGACGATTCCTTTTCCTTGCGGAGCGCCTTCGAGCATGTCGAACTTTTCGCGCGTCTTAAAGATTCTTTCCTTGTTCACTCGCTTTTTTTTGCGCCACTTCATTCTTTTGCGTTCCAATTGGCGAGCTGCAAATTCTCCATATCCCATTTTTTTCACCGTTTAAATTTTTACATCCGCAATATCGAAGTTGCGTTCAAGCAACTCTTTCATGCGTTTTAATTTTCCCGTGCTGTTAAGCAATTTCCTCTTGTTTTCCTGATCCGTTTTCGCGACCAGAACTTTTTTTTGTTCTCCGTTTTGCGAAAACTCAAAACCGTTGAATTTGATGTTCGAAAACGCGCCGGCCAAAAAATTTTCCGGTTTTTCCCTAAACTCAACGATTTCGATTCTTTTCTTGAATGTTTCCTCGAGTTTTTTGATGTTTTGGCCGCCTTTTCCGATCGCCTGGCCGATTTTTCCTTCTTCCACGACAAAACTTATGGTTTTGTCCAAAACCAAGCAATCCTTTGCTTCCACCCGCGAAATCGAGCGCAAAGCGTTTAGCAGCTGTATTTCCTGTTCGCCAAACTTCATCTTATTCTCTGGTTTTCTTTGTTTTTTTCGCTGAAGCGGGAACAGCTATGACTTCGAGTACGCGGCTTTTGCCGGAATCGAGCACGAGCATGGTTCCAACCGAGAATGGTTTTCCACAAACCGAACCGAGTTCGAGTCCTTTTCCGTGGTACTCAAAAACCGGAATACTGAAGATTTTGGACCAATGCTTGGCTTTTTCCTTGGTTGAAGCCGTCGCACTATCGCTTACAATAATTAACGCCCCGTTTCCTTTTAAAACGTTCTTCTCGGTTTCCTTTTCTCCAAACGCTACTTTTCCCGTATCGACACTTCTTCGGATTTCGCGCTGAATCTCTACCATGTCCATTTCATTTCACCTTTTTCTTGTCGATGGGTTTCATCATCAATTCGACGCGGCCGGTTCCCACTTTGATGGGTTGGCCCACAATGATATTCTCAACCACACCGGTTAAAAAGTCTTTTTCGCCCTTGAACGCCGCGTCCAACAGATGTTTGGTGGTTTCTTCAAACGCCGCGCGCGCAAACGGGGATTCTTTCATCTTGGTGATTCCCGTCCGGACGATTCCGCGGATTTCGCCGTCAAACGTCATGAGATCCGCAAGCACCATGATGTGACGGATGTCAACGGCGATTCCGTTGTCTTTCAGATTCTTGTAAAGCTCGTTGACGATCGCCTGGCGGCCCGCTTCGATTCCCAGCACTTTTGAAATTTCCTTGACGTCGTTGGTGGTCGTGCGCACCGGATCGATCTCGAGCATTTTCAAAATCGCCTTTAGATTGGTTCCGCTGGTTTTCACGACGAATTCGCCGTTTTCTTGGACCAGAATCGTCTTGTCGATTCCGCGTACGCCTTGGCTGCGGGTCGCAAGGGTTTTGAGCACGCTTCGGCGCACTTTTAACAAAGGCTCTTTTCCGAACGCGAATTCCAACCCGTTTTTCTTGGATGTTCCCTTTGCTTTCAATTGTTTTTCGATTTTTTCAAACAGTTCTTTCTTGTCGATTCCCCGTTCGCTTAACGCTTCTTCGTCCGGCTGGAACACCACGCGGTTTTCGGTCAGGTTTTCCGAGATCTTGACGACATCGCCGATTCGCACGTCGATTAACGACTTTGAAAACTTGTCGGATTCGTCCCGATTTTTGCGAATTTCTTCGCCCAAATAAATCGTCATGGTGGGATACCGTGCTTTGCTTCGGCCGTCCACGATTTCTTCCATTCGCTGGATTCCGCTTCCAACCGACACTTCAGCGGCACCCGCAAAGTGCTTGGTTCGCAACGTCAACTGGGTTCCGGGTTCTCCCAAGGACTGCGCGGCGATGATTCCAACGGCTTCGCCGGGTTCCACGACCATGGCATAATATTTCTTGCCCACGTGCTTGATGAATTTCTTGGAATCCGAATCGCTTAATTTGTTTTCATCGATCACGACAAACAATTCATCCACGATGTTTTTCGGAAGTCCTTCCATTCCGGTAATCAGCGGGCGCGAGGGCTCTTCAATCGGCTGTTCAACGGTAACCGTTCCCGTTTCTTGCGCGGGTTTTTCCTTTGCTGGTTCTTTTTCTTTCTTTGCCATTTTTTCACCGTCTCTCTTTCATTTCTTGAAAAACCGCTTGTATTCTTTGCGGACATCCACGCTTTTCGTGTGATTTGCTTTTCCGGGGAACACGCCGTCTTCTCCGTACTTGAACTGAATCAGGTTATTCGCGGCGGTTCGCACCGATCCGTCTTCGACCACGACGAGATCTTTAAGCGAATTGGCCAATCGGCGGTACAAATAACCGGATACTTTGGTTGCGACACCCGTATCGACTTCTCCCTGGCGTCCACCCATCGAGTGATAGAAAAACTCTTTCGGGTTGAGTCCTTCCATGAAATTCGACTGAATGAATCCGCCCGCAAGCGCGCCTACGTCTCCGGGACGATTGCTGGTGATGAGTCGGGCTTTGAATCCGCGGCGCGGGCGTCCTTCACGGACGGCGGCCTGGCCCCACATTCCTGAAATATTCACGAGGTTTAACGAAGAACCGCGCGACTTGGCCAGGATCATAACCGTTGAGTTGTATTTCGGGTACGGCGAGTGGAACATTTCATCGATTTTCTCGCGCATGATCTGGCTTTCCACTTTTTTCTTGACTTTCGCGGCCGTTCGCATCATGTAAATTTCAAAGCTTTCCTGCAAACTGCGGCCCGGAATGTGATCCAATGTTTTCTTTTCGAATTTTTTCACGGTTTCCGCGGTTTCTTCCATTTCTTCTTCGACTGCTTTTTGATGGATTTTCATGGTGTCTTTGGTTGTTTCGTATTCGTCCAAACCCACCGTCAATCCTTTCATGGTCAAGAGTTCGATGACCACGCGGCTGGTTTGCATGTAAAACTTTTCAATGATTTCCGGTGGATATTCGCGCGCGAGGAAATCCACGAGTTTTCCGCGTCCTTCTCCAAGCGACTCCGCGTCAATGATTCCGGCCAAAAGTTTTGAATCCTTTATTTTGACCACGGTATCAAACTTGGCTTTGTCGGATTCCTTCTCAAAAAACCCCGCTTTTTCAAGGTTTTTGTGCGTGAAACTCTCGTATTCCAAATCGATTCCGGCGGGTAACAATTCCGAAAAAATGACTTTTCCGGTGTATTCTTTTCCGGCGTCCGGCGCGGGCAAATCCGTTAACCCCGCGTTGTAAAGCATTTGCATCATTTGTTTTCGGGTAAAACGCGTGGTTGGAAACGTCAGCAAAAAGGCGCCTGAAATTCCGTCTTCTTCAAACGTGATCACGGGTGCGCCAAAACGCGGCGAAATAATCTGTTTTTGAACCAGCATCAATTGTTCCGCTTCGGTTTTTCCTTCTTCGGTCTGCGGGACATGCAGGTTCATTTCGTCTCCGTCAAAGTCCGCATTGTACGGCTTACACACGATCGGATTCATGCGGATGGTTTTGTTCGGCATGATGCGCGCGCGATGACCCATCATGGACAAGCGGTGCAACGACGGCTGTCGGTTGAACACGACAATATCGCCGTCCATCAACTGGCGTTCGATCCGAAATCCCGCGTCGAGTTCCTTGAGAACGTCTTCGCGGTTTTCTTCGGTCACTTTTTTTCGCACTCCATTCGGGCGAACCAAATACACGACCTTGTCGGTTTTTTTGATTAATTCCTCGATTTTTTTACGGTTCCATTCGGTCACGTATTCGGGAACCGTTAATTCGTGGGCGATGGTTTCGGGAATTCCCACTTCGTTAATCGAAAGATACGGATCGGGCGAAATCGTGGACCGTGCCGCAAAATTGACGCGTTTTCCCGTCAAATTGTATCTGAAACGGCCTTTTTTTCCTTTCAATCGCTGAACAATCGTTCGCAAGGCGCGTCCGGACCGGTGTTTTGCCGGGGGAACACCCGCGGTGTTGTTGTCAAAATACGTGGTTAAGTGATACTGAAGCAAATCCCACAAGTCTTCGATGATCAACTGGGGCGCGCCGGCTTCGATGTTATCGCGCAACCGATCGTTAATGCGGACAATATCCACGAGCTTGTGCGTCAAGTCGTCTTCGGACTTGATTCCGGATTCAAGCGTAATCGAGGGACGAATCGTAATGGGGGGAATTCCAAGCACCGTCATGACGAACCATTCGGGTCGGACTTTTTCGGAATCGTAGCTCATCAATCGCAAATCCGAATCCGGCACTTTTTCAACCCATTCGCGGATCTGCGTCGGATAGATGCGTTCCTTGTTCAAATAAAAGTTGGTCGGACGGTCCAAAATAACGGTTCCTTTTCCCGTTCCGCAATGCGGACACTTGGTGATTTTTTTCGCTTTCGCCAAAATGCGTTTGGTGACATCCGCTTGGGGATTGTCTTTCAATTCTTGCTCGTACACCTTGAGTTTGTCTTCCGAAATCACGATGCGACCGCACGATTGGCAGGACGAATGCATGAGTTCCTCGAGTTTTCGCGAAAATTCGGGATGAACCACGGGTCGAACCATTTCCAATGATCCGAAGTGACCGGGACAATCTTTCATGCGTTGACCGCAGGTTTTACAGCGCAAACCGGGATTGATAACACCAAGATGCGGATCCATCAGACCGCCTTCCATGGGGTACCCGTCTTTATCGTACGTTTCCGGGGTCTTGATTTCAAGCGCGCTCATCTTCCGGATTTGTTCCGGTGAAAGCACGTTGAATTCAATCGCCGCAATTTTTTTCATCAACATGTCAAGATCCCTCACTGCACCTTGTCCCGCAAAACGATTCGGGGCAGGATTCCCAACGCTTTCAATTCATCGAGCAACAACTTGAAGCTGTACGTCATTTCGACCGGGTATACTCTGCTGCCGTTGCACACCGGGCAATACTTCTTGTTGCGAATCTGGTCGTTGATTCCGATGATTCCGCATTTTTCGCACACGAGCTCGACGGTTTTGTCCGAATCGTCAATAAGTTTTTCGTGCAAAAGCATCGCGGCTCCGTGACCGACCAGGGTTTCGCCTTCCATTTCTCCGAATCGCAAACCGCCTTCCTTTTCTTTTCCTTCGGTTGGCTGGCGCGTCAAAATCTGGACGGGTCCGCGCGAGCGGGCCTGCAGTTTGTGCGAGACCATGTGGAACAATCGCTGGTATCCGACGACTCCGACGAACAATTCTCCTTCGAGTTTTTCTCCGGTGACTCCGTCGTAAAACGTTTCTTTTCCATCGCTTCTGAATCCGCGGGCTTTAAGCATATCCTTGAGTTCTTCGTACGGAACTTCTTCGAACGGCGTTCCGTCCAATCCATCCGGGGTTTCCGGGCTGACGCTATACGCTTTTCCGCCCAGCATTTCAAGCAAGTGACCAACGGTCATACGGCTTGGTACCGAGTGCGGATTTAAAATCAAATCGGGTCGCACGCCGTCTTCCGAAAACGGCATGTCTTCTTCGGCAACAATCGCTCCGATGACTCCTTTTTGTCCGTGGCGCGACGAAAACTTGTCTCCCAATTCAGGGGTCATTTCGCTTCGGACTTTCACCTTCACAAGCTTGTTTCCGGCTTCGTCTTCCGTGATCACGACTTTGTCGACGATTCCGGATTTTCCTTTACGAGAAAGAATCGAGGACTCGCGTCGTTTTTCCTTGACGACACCGAATTCGTTGATTTCTTCCAAAAAACGCGGCGGCGAGGTTTTTCCGATCACAACGGCTTTTTCCTTCAACACGGTTTCCAATTCGGGCAAACCGTCTTCGCCGATGTGCTTGTAATATTCTTCACCCATGAATCCGACGGTTTCTTCGGTCGGGCGTTCAAACTGGTCTTTTTGTCCGCCGGGATAGCGGTTTTCAAAAGACTCGTAATTGCGGTAATACAACGCGCGGCCCATTCCGCGTTCAACGGCGCCTTTGTTCAATACCACGGCGTCCAACATATTGAATCCGCGGTACGGCAAAATCGCGACCACCATGTTAATGACTTGCGGTCGCTTGGCCATTCCGATCAAATCCATGACCTTGGTTTTGATCATGTGTTTTTGAGGATACTGCAGCATGTACGATTCGGTATCGGTTCGGATCGCGAGATTCGAAGCTCCGAAACCCAATGCTTGCTTAAACATCTTGGCCCCGTGCAAGGATTTTCCGGCCATATTGTGCGTGACATACGGAATCATCCCGGTCACGATCGAAAAAATCGCGGCGCCATCGACTTCCAAGTGCGTGTGATTCTTGTTCAGTTCGGGTTCGGACACGGCCACTAATGTGTTTTCTTCTTCTTCGGCGTCCAGGTATTCGATAATTCCCTTGGCGACCAAGTCTTTCCAAGTGAGTTTTTTGTCCGTGACTTGTTTAACCAAGTCTTCGGTAAGCAAAGATTTTCCGTTTTCCACCACGATCAAGGGGCGTTGCACGCGACCCGCATCGGTATTGATGTACACTTCGTTGGTGTCCCCGTGAAACGCGACGTTTACAATCGGATCGATTTTTCCTTCGCGGCGCGCGCCAATAAGGTCTCGCGTGACTTTCTCGGGATTGTTATGGAATCCGATGAAGCGACCGTTAATGTAAACCTTTCCTTGCTTTGCCATAATCCTTTCATCCTCACTTCTTCAATGAAACGCCCATGCGCAACAACATTTTTTCGACGGGTTCTTCGCTGGTTTCCGTTGTGACTTCGGAGAGCAGCGCCAGGTTTTTGACGAGTCCACACATGGGTCCGTCCGGGGTTTCGATCGGGCACAAGCGACCCCAGTGGGTTCCGTGCACATCGCGGGCCTCGTACAACTCGCGGTTTTTGTCCAGCGGCGACTTTACTTTTCGCAGATCCGTTAACGGGGACAAATAATTCGTGCGGTCCATGAATTTTGAAACGCCTGTCGCGCGACCGATCCAGTTTCCGGTCGACATCGCGAATTTAATCCGTTCCGTAATCGCGCCGGGTCGAACGACGGTTGAAATATTCAGTTTTCTGCGCCGTGTAATCGTGCGGTCGATCTGGAACGTCAAATCCTTGATAAAATACTTGAAGCTGTATCGAAACAAGTGCTCCATGAGCTTTCCGGACAACTCCAATCGCTTGTTCACGTAATGGTCTTTGTCGTCTTCTTCGCGCAGGTTATACGCGCGTTCCATGGCTTTGGTCGCCATCATCACCAGATAATAGGCTTTCGCAAGACGCGATTCCTGGGTCTGGCCGATGTGCGGCAACAAAAACGCGTCAATGACTTCTTGCGCGCGTTTCAAACGATAATCAATGACTTGTCCTGGCGCCACGAACTTTCCGATCCGGTCCAATGCTTCTTCCTGGTCTTTTACCGGAGTATTTTCAAGGTTCACCAAAACGTCGTTTTGGATTTCCATTTCATCCGGAAACGCTTCCATCAAATCTTTTCGGCTTTTCAAACCCAGGGCTTTTAACAATACGAACAAGCGTAATTTTCGCGGAGACGCGGGAAACGTGACGCCCAGCATTCCGTCCGCGGTTCGCATGATGCGCACGCGTCCCTTGAAGGCGCCGCGCGTCGAAATGACTTCCGCCGAAACTTTTTCCTCGGTTTTCTCCGAAATAATCACCCGATCGGACGCCAAGACTTCCTGGGTCATCAAGGCTTTTTCCGATCCGTTCACGATAAAATATCCCCCGAAGTCCATCGGATCCTCGCCCATTTCGACGAGTTCATCATTTGTTTTTCCGTTCAACCAACATTTGCCGGATTTGACCATGATCGGCATGTCTCCGATGTACGCGTGCTTGACGTCTTGTTCGACATCGCGGCGCAACAATTTCATCGTTAAAAAAATCGGTCCCGCGTACGTTCGGTTTCGAATGCGGGCTTCCATGGGAAAAAAACTGGCACGCGGAGAACCGTCGGCTTCAACGATGCGCGGAGAAAAAACTTCAATATTTGAAAATTCGATTTTTACTTCTTCGATTTTTGGGGTAACGGTTTTGTTTTCTTCAACGATTTCGGATAACTTTTGATCCAAAAACTGGTTGAACGAATCAACTTCCTGTTTGGCGATCGTCCGCTCTGCAAAATAGGATTCGATTAACGGCCAGTGCGAAATCTTTTGTTTCATCGATTCAACCCCACTTATTGCTCCACTAAACGATAATACACGCTTTTTCCAGCCGTATGGCTGAAGCGGTCAATTTTGATGATATCACCCGGCTTTGCCCCGATTTCAGTCACAATGGGGTCGTCGGGAAGAAGTTTTGGAAGCTTTTTGGAATCCGTTGCAAGTTTCTTCAATAGTTCTTCGATTTGTTCCTTTGGAACGATTTCATGCTTTGGAACCAAATAATTATCGATTAACCGAAACGCCACACCAAACACCGCGAAAGCAATTCGACTTCTTGGATTGCACGGTGGTCACTGATTTTTACTCAGTTACCATTGTTCCCAGAACCCAAAAAAATCGATACGAAACCCTAGCACATGCTAGAATCAATATACAATTAATTGTCTGGGAAAAGAATATAAATTGTTCGGCCATTTTCCAAAAATTGAGCTACTCCGCCTCACTATCCGAAAACCGCATTCTTTTACGAATCCGTCTCAGATAAAAATGAGCAAAAGCAACACAAACGCCAAAATCGCCACTTTTTCGTTATAATATGACACCAAACCCAAAAGCGGCGGCAAAAACAAAAACACGGGATCAAACCGGCTGATGAACAAACCAAACAGCATTCCGGCGGAAAAAACAAAAAAAAGGAAAGCCACAAAACCCTTGATGGAAGCCGTAAAAATTTTCATCAGGTACGAGAAAAAATTTTCCGTCATTCCCATGGGGGACTCACCGTTTGTATTTCCAGACCCAATACAACAGGGCCGCAATGACCAGATACAGTAAGATATCGATCATATAGTAGAAGAACGCTGTACGACTTTATAACGGTTTTGTTATGTTGAAGTCAACCGAAGCTGCGCTGTTTCCAGTCGTCAATGCACTCCGTTAGTTTGGAAAGCCCTTCCACCAAACGCGGTCCGGGTCGATTCAACAATGAGTCATCCACCACGTACACGGATTTGGACTTGAACGCGCCGAGACGCTGCAACTCCTTGTTGTAAAACACTTTGTTCGGATCCGCCTTGATTCCGCGACCGCACAACGACACCACGATCAAATCGGGGTTTGCATCAATCAACTGGTCGGTCGTCACGGACAAACTCGGTTTTCCTTTCCGGGCAAGCACCGGAACCGCTCCCGCAATTTCCACCATTTCCGGAACCCAATTCCCCGACACCGTCAACGGATTATTCCACTCCAACACAAACAGGCTCGGCTGCACCGTATCGGTCTCGCGCAAAAAACCAATTTCACTCATTCCGATTCGCATTCCATCCGCCAACGCTTTGCCTTTTTCAGACACTCCCGTTCGACGAGCCAGTGCTTCCACGCTCGCGAACACGTCTTCCAACCCGTTCGGATTCGCGTGAAACACCGAAAACCCTTTTTGCTCCAATTCGTCGGCGATCGGTTTTTGCACAAAAGTCGAAGTCGCGCACAAATCCGGCTGCAACACCGAGATCTTCTTCATGTCCACTTTCGTCCACGACCCCACTTTCGGAATCAATTTCGCTTCTTCGGGATAATCACAAAACGCCGTGACTCCGACGATGTCCGCGCCCTTGCCCAATCCGAACAAAATCTCCGTGTTGCTTGGCGCCAATGAAACGATTCGATTTTCCATACCGGTTAAACCAACGTTTTTGATGCATAAAAACCAGACCGTTTTTTGCCGTTTCCTTTAAATTCTTCAAAGACCATTGTTTTGCGAAATGGCCTTCGAATATTTCAGATACCTCGCCGTAATCGTCGGACTGGTCCTATTACTGGTCGGATACTTCAAACCCCGCTTGCACTGGGGAAAAACCATCGTCACGGCATTGCTTTCCGGAAGTATTTTTCTCGCGCTCGAATACTGGGTGTTAAACCTTGGAATCCTCCAATACAATTCCATTGCGTCGAGCGGATTTCTCATCGGCGGCATTCCCGTCGAAGCACTCCTGTTTTTCCTCACGATTCCCCTATTGTACGCCGTGTTCTGGCAAATATGCAAACAAAAGGTGACCCTATGACGATTCCGCCGTACTCCTGGTTTTCCCTGATCGTGTTTTTATGCACCATTTTTCTGCTGTACACCCAGGCAATTTTTCCAAAACACCAAAAACCACTGCTACTTGGACTCGGCGGCGTCCTGTTACTCTCCTTGCTGTTGGACAACTGGGCCACCCAAAACACGCTCTGGCGGTTTTCACCCGAACAAACCGCCCAATTTTTCCTGCAAGCCCTGCCCATCGAAAAAATAATCCTCAGTCTGTCGCTTTTTTTTCTCACCGTGGTTTTCTTCGAACACTTCAACAAAGAAAAAACCCGCGCCCACGACCCGAAAGCCAAAGGCAAACAATGAAATCTCTTTTTAACCTTTTTTTCACCCACCCTTTTCATGGCCCTTGACTTTGATTTTCTTTCCACGGTTTATTTCGGAAACACGCTTTTACAGTACGTCAGTTTCGTCACCATACTGATCGCCTCGTTCGTGTTCGGAAAAATCGCGAATTTCGTTATCAAAAACTATCTGTCCCAGTTCGCCAAATACACCAAATCCAAACTCGACGACATTTTTCTTCACGCCATCGAAACCCCTCTCTTGTTTTTCGTTTTGCTCATCGGATTCTGGTTCGCGCTCGAAGTCGTGGACTTTGGCGTAGGCGCCGAAAAAACGCTTCAAAATCTCATCGGCGCGGCCACCATGCTCGGATTCGCATGGTTTTTGATCAAACTCGTGGACGGATTCGTACGCGAAATCGTTCTTCCAATGACCCGAAAAAGTGCGTCCAGGCTTGACGATCAACTCGTCCCCGTGATCAGTCGCGGACTCAAAATCATCGTCGTTATCGTGGCACTCATTCTAATCGCGGATACTTTTTTCGGCATCGATGTCACGGCTCCATTGGTCGGGCTTGGAATCGGCGGAATCGCGATCGCGTTTGCCGCGCAACAAACCATCGCCGACGTGTTCGGCGGTTTTAGCATCTTTACTTCAAGGCCCTTTGTCGTCGGAGAATGGATCGCTTTCGATCAAACCACCGGAATGGTGGAACAAGTCGGAATTCGGACCACGCGCATTCGCACCAGCGACCAGCAGCTCTTAACCGTTCCGAATTCCAAACTCGCGAGTTCCGTCATCACGAATCTCACCGAGACTGCAAAACGTCGGGTCACCATGGATCTTGGCCTGGTGTACGGAACGCCCTCCAAAAAAATCGAACAAGCAAAACAAATCATTCGCAACATTCTTTTGTCCGTAAACGAACTGGAAAAAGATCCCGAACCATTGGTGGTATTCAATCAATTCAAGGATTCTTCCATCAACATCTACGTCCAGTATTTCATTCTGAACCCGGACTGGCCGTTTGCACAAAAAATAAAAGACCGCGTGAACACGCAGATCAAAACCGAATTTGAAAAAGCAAAAATCGAATTCGCGTTTCCCACGCAGACGGTTTACCTGAAAAAATAAAAAAAGAAGAAAAAAAGAAACGACTATTTTTTCATCGCCTCCAAATAATTTTTTTCCACTTGCAGCCAATTCACCACATTCCACCACGCATCGATATAATCTGCACGCTTGTTAAAGTATCGAATGTAATAACTGTGTTCCCATACATCCAATCCCAGCACCGGTGTCTTTCCTTCGGAAAGCGGCGAGTCCTGGTTTTGCGTCGACATGATTTCAATTTTTCCATTGTTGACCACCAGCCACGCCCAGCCCGAACCGAACCGGTTCATTCCCGCGGCGGCAAACTCTTCCTTGAATTTGTCGAACGAGCCGAAAGTTTTCATGATGGCTTCGCCGATTTTTCCGCTTGGCGTTCCGCCGGCTTTCGGGGCCATCACAAGCCAAAAAAACGAGTGATTGGCGTGTCCTCCGCCGTGGTTTCGCACCGCGTTTTTGATGTTTTCCGGAACCGAATTCAATTCTTTTAACACGGCGTTCACATCCATTTTTTCGTACTTGGTCCCCCTAATGGCGGCCACATACTTATCGATGTACGCTTGATGATGCTTGGTGTGATGAATCGTCATTGTGTTTTCGTCAATGTAAGGCTCCAGCGCATTATACGGATACGGTAGTTTTGGTAATTCATTTGCCATTATCGATCTCCTCCCTAAACTGTTTACCAGCCGTAAAATCTTGAACGACTGTACTTGAACGCTTCGAAAACCCGCATGACCCCGCGCGACCATAACTGCGGATTCGAAACCGTAATATTGATTCCAATCTTAAAATAATCCAAATAATTGGTGCCGCCCATTTCTCGGGGAAGCACGCGCGCCACTTCGTTTAATTCGTTTTCCGTCAAGGAATACAACTGGTTTTTTCCCTTGATGAGTTTTTCATACGGCGGAAACTCTTTTTTCCACTTTGTCTCGTAACGCTTCAAAAAACCCGCGGAAACATCGCTCGCATCCAAACCTTCTTTTGCCGTCAACGCCGCCAATTTTCCGCTCATCAAACCCAACTGGCTTCCGCCTTCAAACAACGGCGACGTAAAACCCGCGGCGTCCCCAATCAAAAGCAACCCGTCGGAAACCGTTTTTTCCATGGCCCCTGACGACGGGATCAAACCGCCAAACGTCTTGACGATCGGCTTGTCTTTCCAACCCATCTGCGCGACGAATTGATTCAAACACGCTTTCGCCTGGTTATTGTCATGCGTAACCAGCCCCACGTTCGCGCGCCCGTCGGATTTTGGAATCATCCAAAGATAACCTTGCGCGGCCAGATGCGGCCACAAATAAAAATCCAGCCAGCCGTCACGCGGAATATCCTCCATTTCATATTGAATTCCGACCACAGCCGAAAACCGCTTGTTTAACTTCAAAAGAGCATTCGAAACCGACTGAACCCCGCTTCCATCCATCAAAACCTTTCCGAACACATCGCCTTTGGAAGACTCGATTTTCCAAACCCCTTTTTCGCGGGCCAATCCTTTCACGCGATGACCCAAACGCAACTCAGCGCCTTTGTCTTGGGCTTTGTTTACGATAAATTGCTCCCACTTTTGTTTTTCAAGCACAACGCCGGGTTCGGTCAAGAGCCGCGATTCGCTATTCGGAAAAATCGTGCGAACGCCTTTCACCGGAAACGAAACCACTTCGCTTGGAAACTTCCACCCCATGCGATCCATCGCGGTTTGGGACAAACACTCGCCGCAATGCACGGGTTCGCCCACGACCTCGTGTTCTTCCAAAATAACCGCGGAAAGACCCCGCTCGGCCGCGTGCACCGCGGCGGAACCGCCCGCAGGTCCGGCGCCAATAATCGCTACGTCAAAAGATTCCGGCATGCGATTATAATCTAGGAATACGTTTTTAACCGTTTTTCTCGTCTTTGTCGTTTTAAATGGTTTTCGAAGCAGGTATACCCTATGGCCAACACCAAAGGACTTCTGCTACTTTCAGGTGGATTCGATTCTCCCGTCGCCGGTTTACTGGCCCAGCGACAAGGAATCGAAGTGCACGCCTTGCACTTTACCGCGCACCCCATGTTTGGCATGCAAAGCCTTCCCAAAGCCAAAGCACTCGCCGAAAAAATTCAGGCCAAAACCTTCACCACGATCGACATCGGACCGATGCTGTCCCAATTTGCCCGCGATGCGAATCATAAATACTATTTTGTTTTCATGAAACGCTTGTTTTTGCGCATTTCCGAAACAATCGCCAACGAAAACAAGTGCGAAATGATCATTACCGGCGAAAACCTCGGACAAGTATCCAGTCAGACGCTGTCCAACATCGCGGCGATCGCTCCGGCAACGAAACTGTCCGTGATGCGGCCCTTGCTGTGCTTAGACAAGCAAGAAATCATTGATTTATCCAAAAAATTCGGCACGCACGACTTATCCATCGGTCCCGAAGTCTGCGACGCGCTTGGCCCCAAAAAACCCGCCACGGTGTGCACGGTGGAAAAAATCGAAATCGAAGAAAAAAAAATTCCGCTTGAAAAACTCTTAGTGGATGCGTTCAAAACAAAAAAAGCCGGTTTTTGATTTACGGATACCGATGTACGGTTTCGAATTCGCTTTGCGGCGCCTGACAAACCGTGCATTGAACCGGTTTTTTCCGCAGAATGCCCGGGTTTAATTCGAAAAAATCGTTGATGATTTCCTGTTCGGACGTGCCTCGTTTGGACGCGGCAAAATCAACTGCGGACTGGGAATAACCCCAGCGCATTTCGTTTCCG